>Ga0334890_1000051_pt1 | contig 201572 bp, 174 predicted proteins | sample GraSluR1_MG_3_FD_207220 | JGI IMG/M metagenome (GOLD analysis project Ga0334890, IMG submission 207220) | Sludge microbial communities from methane-producing bioreactor in Wageningen University, Netherlands - Granular Sludge_31_08-R1 | ecosystem: Engineered > Bioreactor > Anaerobic >...
TCAACAGGTTTCTGAAAAATATCACTTTAGCATAACACGTTTCATTTACGATTAAACCGCTAAAAAGCCCATGGTTTAAGCTGCCACGGGCTTATCACTTTTTTTAAACTGTAAAAGTCGGGTTATACCACTATTTGTTTTTTGCGCAACTTTCTATGAGTGTCAATAGGGTTTCAAAAAATATTAAGGAGATGAATCATCTAATGAAAAAAATGAAAAAAGGATTATCTTTATTGCTTACGGTGATTTTTGTAATGTCTTTGAGCGTATCTGCTTTTGCAAATTCCACAAGTGGAGAGTTAAGTTTAGTTGATTATGCAAATATGGATTTTGCTTCGGTTCCCGACAATATGAAGGAAATTATCCTTGATTATGCATATATGGATATTGCATCAGCTCCCGACAATTTGAAGGAAACTATCCTTGAGGCTAGAAATATTATCATTTATAGCCAAGCATGGACAGTTGATGGTGCATGCGTGGTTGTCCGCGCCGATGGAACCAGAGAGGAAGTTCCCGAGTTTTCTGAATTATTCCCCGGCTGGGATGTTCCTATAATTAATGCCCAAAATGCTAGAGTAGCAGATACCGCTATCATTACTCGTGGGGGCCCCACGTTTAGCGATTGGGTGACTTTATCAGCTCCACCGCCTAACACTAATACACCTCCATTCTTTACCTGGTATGGTGACGGCATGAAGTATACCTATGCATCGATCATTCCTGGTGCAACCTATAATCTTGGTTATCACCTAGTTTCTACTGGCCAGAGCTTAGGATGGAAGCCTGGGCTGGTACAAGGAGAAGGGTTTGAAATGAGAGTTGGAGCGACTACCACTTATGCAGTACGTGCCAGCACTTATAGTACTACTGGGTCTGCGTACATCTATGTGAACAATATTTAATAATCAAGACTCTTTGACCGCAACACTTTTATTATAACGCAGTTTTTAAAAAAACTTTAGAGATAGACATCTCGCTGTTTGCCCCAGGCCATCGGCATAAACATATTAACTGGTGCAACCGCTAATATTACTGATATGTTACCCGTTGCATTAGCTGAGAAATAAGCTGTTTTTGAACGGCTTGTTTCTTGCCTTTGGCTATTTTGAGCATAACAAAGAACCGAGGGAGAAAGAAGAATAAAAATTGGTTCTTTCAGATGAAATTGAGGCGAAGCCGCTTTTATTCGAATTAATATTGAGTTTAAAAGTTTAAAAGTTAAATTATTGCCCGCTTGTTTGTGGTCCGCCCGGCATGGGTGTGTTCTAAAAGGTGGAAGACCCTAACACGCCCTGATAGTGGGAAGTGTATAGCCAAGAGCAAGGGTGTCAATTGCAAAGTGGAATCTGAAGGAAGCTGGCGGCAAACCTTTGGCCCTGACGAACAGAAACCACATATAAGGTACGGTATATCGGGTAAGGTTGCCATACAAACTGAAGCCCAATAACTATCCGAAGGTGTGCTGTGTAAATGTGGCAGGTAGATGGAGGGAAAGAAGGCGCACCTTAACCGGTGAGGTCTGCATGGTACGCTTGAAAGCGATAGAAAATTCGCTCCAAAGTAACCCTTATCAGGAGGTAAGGCTGAATGTGCAGAAGTCAGTCTTAGTACCTGAGAAGTTTGTGAAAGCAGATGGAGGAAAGGATTCGACGGTTGTGATAAGATAGACGTTGCTTAACTAAGACGCGAAGATAACAGTTGCTCGCAAGAGGTTACTTATCTGGGGATAGGTTGGAAACCGAAAGCAAAGGATAAGAACGTTTAGCGGCGAAGAATAGGCAACGCAAGGCAGTGGCACACCCTATCAGCAACCGAACCGCTGCTTGCGGCAGATCCGCATGAGCGGTGGTGGTGTGCTGCGAAAGCTGCATCAAAGATTGTCCCGCGACACATTAAAATCGGCACAAACGAAAAATTAAAAGCGGTGAAATAATCGGTCATCCGACACGCAATAATCGGTGCGGCACGATAAAATCAGCACATCGCCACATTAAAAGGATACTTGAGGCCCGCGTCAAGTTTCTGATTATAATGGGGGCTTTAACCCTCTAACTCCCAGGATTTTTCGCTTTGTATTTTCAAAGTAAAGAGGAGTAATAAACAGAAAAGAAAAAGGGCGGCGGCAAGTAAGCCAACCGCACTCCTTCACTTAAAAAACCACGCCACGGTGCTCGGGGTAGCTTCCCGGCAGAGCCCCTAAGCTCCGCAGCTGGAAAAGCAGGTTTAATAAACCATTTCCAGCTCATCTAAAAGGGACATAAGGCAATCCAGGGCATATTCTGAAATCTCCAGTTCTTCCTCCAAAAGCCTTAATAAGCGAATGGTCATATACCACATCTTCGTCATCAAACCGGTCGATCTTGGACGAAATGCGGGCCGCATGCCGAGACTCGGCATCGTAAACTTTCCGCAAAAGCCATAGCGCCATTTTAAGCGCCTGGCGCCGGCTTGACAAACCAGCGCGGCTGAGAAAATCCAACAGTATATATATCAACCTCCCTAATCAAATAAGGGCCAAGTTGTTGGTGGCCGCCATAATGATATCCGTATTAAGCGTTTCAAGGCCAAGCTGCGCGCCCAAAGTAAGCGCCTCAGTCATAAGGCTGTCAATTATGCGCGGGTTCCCCGAAGCGTAGCCATGGACAGCCGCCAGCACGCCTTCCCCCAGGATGCCCCCGGGCGCGCCGGCCAAGGCGAATTTGCAAATACAAGAATTTTCGTGGTCACCGGCACAGAGCCGAGGAGTGGCTAAAACAGGTAAGAAAAAGAGAACCCAAGATGTTCGCACATGGGGCTCTCCGCGGAAGCTTTTAGTATGAGTGAATGACAAGAGCCGTATGAATCGAGAGGTTCACGTACGGTTCTGTGAGAGCCTACAGGTGTAACTCCTGAGGGCTACTCGACTGAGAGGACGGGGGTTAGTCGCCCCCTCCTACCCGATTGATGTTTTGCTTACGGAATAACGTAATATCTTACATACTGCGGCGTGACCGGACGCGAAATCCACGTATCGTGGCCGCTGCTGCTCTCGATCGGCTCTTTAATATGCTCCACTGAGTTGTAATCCTGATACCCATCAATACCCAAAATGACTTGAATAGCCGCGTTATTCATAAAGAGCGTATCTTCATGAACGAGCATAATGTAGGAGCTCTCATGCAACTGGTACGCGATAACTTGACCGTCTTTTTCATACGTCCTGCTATCAAACGTCATCTCAGATGTTGAGCCGCAGTAGCTAATCGTCAGCGTTACCCCGTCCCACGACATTTCCGCACCCAATCCATCGCATACATCTTTAACGGGCAGGAAACTCCCTTGGCCGCGTTCGGGCAGAAAAGCCATGACATCGAATGGATACAGCTTTTCATCGAGCGTCACTTCGCTTGTTTTTGTTGGGTCGTTTATGTCGTATTCAGTATTACCCACGATGATGCTTTTGAAATCTGACAGCGGTATCACGTCATGAAATCGCGCACCGAATTGGCAGCTCATATACTCGGAGACACGCTCCGGCAAATCGCCAGCACACATGACATAACATGCCGGAGACATGAGCATTTTAAGCTGATTGAATGTCTTGACTTCGCCATCACTCATCCTGAAAAACACATCGGCGAACAAAGTGGGAGAACCGGACTTCACACCTTTTATCAAGGTGATCCCCAATGGGCTGAGGCGGGCGTATGTGTCGCCATACGGCTGCCCCATGAGCATCAGCTCCTTCGATTCGATGGTGGTGTCTGTAGGAACAGTGATAATCAAGTCGCCGCCCTCAGTCTCAAGTCGCAGGGTCATCGGCTCTGCGTTTACGTCCTTCATTTCATCATAATACGCCCAATAACGGGCTGTTTCCGTGCGTCTATCAACAAGTTCCCGTGCATACTGGGGATAGCCGACGCCTGTTTCTGTGATTATGCCGGGGCTTGGCGAAACGGATATGTTGTACCTGAAAGCATTGTCGTATATTAGTTCGTCGCCGCCCATAAGTTCTTCAAGCGCGTCGCCCGTTAACGCCTCGACTGAATAGACCATAAAAATATAGCGGTTATCCGTCAGCACTTCCTCCAGCGCCAGGGTAAAGCGCCCATCAGACACCTGCTCGCGTGGGGTTTGCACAGTGCTCTGGATATGAGAAGTATCCCCTCTGAAAAACTCTCCGAACACGTCGAAATTGAAATTCATCGCCGCAAAAACGCTCGTTACGCTCAGTAGCACGATTGCTGCCGCAATAGTAACTGTTTTAAATGCCTTTTTCTTCATGTAAACCTCACTTTCCGGGCTTGTGTTTAATTGCACTCCGGTTTTTTCTTCAAATACTTTTTTTATATTTCCCAAGTTTTTATCGTTAAAGCTATAATTCTTCATACCGCTCAGCCCCCATTCTGGCACGTTATCATTTCACGCAGTTTGAGCTTTGACCTGTAAAGCCGGTTTTCGATCTGTTTAACGGGCATATCAAGTATGAATCCGATATCCTTCAGCTTTTGCTGATAGTAGTACCGCCGCACGATTATCTCGCGATCAGGCTCAGTTAATGCGTTGATTGCGGCAATCAGTTCCTGTTTAGTTTCAGCCGTCACTATTTCGTCGATGAGTGCGATATCTCCAATCATAATTTCATCATCGAAAGATACCACATTTTTCTTTGATAACTGGTGATACCGGTTGATCGCCCTGCTTTTTGCAGCAGTAGAGAGCCATGTTTTCAGACTGCCGCGCTGCTCATCGTACTTATCGCTGTTTTGCCATAAGTACACGAACACATCGGCGACGCATTCCTCGATATCCTCTACAGTCGCAGCATTTTGGAGGACGGTTGCCGCTATGTGCCACATCAGCTTTGAATACCTGTTTATGGCGTGATTGATAGCCGTTTCGTTCCCGCATCTAATGCCGCGGATGATTTGTCCGTTATTCAAGAGCTTTACCTCGAATTTACTTAGATAACCAGTCACCTAATAATACAAGCAATATTGCAAAAACACTCACAGCTATGACGTATTATTTTATTGCTATATGGGGTTCCACCACATAGCCGCTCTCAGGTCGTATTCCAACTTCTGGCTCTAACACTCTTAGTTTAAGAAACAACCTGAATAACTACCTCTCGGACATTTATTATTTAACCACGGCCACGTCAAAGTTAAAAACACCCTTACAGCCGTCTAAATTACAAATATTGTCTGGCCTTTTTCATAAATCTGCTTTAAAATAGAAACTATGGACAGGAATAGAGCAGATACGGATTATCTAAATGACGACAATAGAATAATGTTTAGCCTTAAATCACTAATAGTCCGCCTCATCACCCCCGGAGAAGAAAACGCCTGGAATAACCTGATGCGCCGGCATCATTACTTGGGCTTTAAAAGCCTCACAGGCGAGACCCTAAAATATGTTGCCTTGCTGGACGGACAGTGGGTTGCCCTAATTGGCTGGGGTTCCGCAGTCTATAAAAGCAACCACCGTGAAAAATGGCTTAACTGGACGCAAGAGCAGCAAAAGCAAAGGCTAAAATTCATTGTCAATAACCAGCGTTTTTTAATACTACCCGGCATACAAATCAAGAACCTGGCCTCTAAGGTCCTGGGGTTTAATACGAAGCGCTTGCCGGAAGACTGGCTGGCAATCCATGGCCACCCGGCCCTGCTGGCGGAAACCTTTGTAGACCACAGCCGGTTTAGTGGCACTTGCTACCGGGCGACTGGCTGGGTTCCACTTGGCAGGACCAGTGGTTACGGGCGCAAAGCCGGTATCTATTATTACCACGGGCGGACCAAGACTATTTTTCTAAAACCCCTGCGTAAAGATGCCCGGGAAATTTTATCTGCTCCTTTTCTGCCCCCTGAATATGAGGGGAGAGAAAAAGCATTGGTTGATTTAAATACAGTCACGCTCGGTCCCAAAGGTGGTCTAACAGAGTACCTGGCCAAAATCAAGGATCCCAGAAAACCGCGTGGTGTCCGTCACTCTCAGGTGACCGTCCTGGCTGTGGCAATTTGCGCTCTTTTATCCGGCGCAAAAAGCTTTATTGGTATCGGCGAATGGGCTGCTAATTTATCACAGGAACTACTAAAACGCCTTGGGTGTCGTTATAACGATAGACTTAAAAAATATGTTCCTCCCAGTGAACCTACTTTGCGCCGCGCCATTCAATCAGTAAATGCTGATGAGGTTGACAGGATCATTGGAGAATGGCTCTCCCATCAAAGTTCTGATGAAATTATTGCTGTAGACGGAAAGGTTTTGCGTGGTTCAAAGACTGCCGGCGGCAAGGCTGTACACCTTGTTTCAGCACTCATGCATCATGAGCGAATGGTAATCGGCCAGCGGCAGGTAGATAAGAAAAGCAATGAAATCAATGCTTTCAAACCTCTTTTAGAGCCCCTGGACTTAAACGGTAAAATAGTTACTGCCGATGCAATCCAAACCCAGGTGAAAAATGCCCAGTTTGTTGTTGAAGATAAAGGCGCTAATTATATTTTTCCGGTAAAACAAAACCAGGAAAAACTCTTTGAAACAATACGCAAGGTAAAAGAGGGTGATTTTTCCCCCTCCACACGTAACGGTAGATAAGGGTCATGGCCGTATTGAAAAACGCAAAATCCAGGTGGTAGATGTAAAAGAGGGGCAAACAAATTTTCCATATGCTGCTCAATTCATTAAGGTGTCCCGTTCTACTACCGACCTGTATGGCAATAACCTTAAAAAAGATGTCGCTTTCCTGGTAACCAGCCTAATTCCAGAAAAGGCGGACGCTGAGTTCCTGCTGGAATCAATCCGTGGCCATTGGTCTATTGAAAATTGTCTTCATTGGGTGCGTGATGTGACCTTAGGAGTTGGCATTCTTTTATCTCTTTTTTTATTAATGTTCATTACGAAACCCTTGTTTTATGCCAGGGGTAACGAAATCAAAAATGTAGTCAACCTTAGTGTGCCCTTAACCCAGCCGGGTGTTTTTGTTTCTGGTTCCGGCGGAAAAGTTGGCTACTGGGGTAGAATAAATGCGGAAGGCAACTTAAAAAGGTGTATTGGCGGCAGCAGAAGTTGGGATGCGGGTAAGATTACAGGGACCGTCAACCTCTGGGAGGCCAATCTCTTTGATTATGAATGGCTAGCCGACAGCCAGACCAATTATATATTTAAACTTCCCCAGAGTAACATCAACCAGGTTTCAGAGAAAAATGTCCGTTTGTTATGGGAAGGTTTGGAGCGTTTGCCCTCCGGTACTGCAGCCGAAATGGCTTTTTCTTTGGATAGCTATTACTATTTAAAAGAAATCCCAAAACTGCCGGGGGAACATTTAGTTATCTCCTGGTACGCCTTGGACACAGGGGAACAATTAATAACGGACCAAGAAATTTATTATCCCCCTTCACCTTTGGGTATCAACCCCCATGAATACTGGAAACACATTCCTGAGCAGCCCAAAAAGAAAGAGCCGTTTTCCAGCCGGCTGTCCAATTGGCTAAGAGGTTTTAACTCTTATGTCAGTTCACAACCACCTTTCCCTGATGGCTATTTAGAGAAAGTCGCCTGGCTGGCGGAGCGCCCCAAGTTATTTTGATGCTGTCGCACCTTTTGTTCAATCAAGTATCCCGATTGAACAAAAGGTACCAATACTTAAAAGAACACGGCCTCAAAGCTTACGGTATTGTGGTCCACGGCCCTGTAGATGAGCTGTTAGAACTACAAAGCATGCCTCAATTAATAGGACCGCAATTAGGTCCTGTAGAATGGTGGCACCTGACATCATTGTCTACTAACAAGGGAATCAGGGGGACGGTCCTAAAAATAAAATTCTCCTCAATTGGTGCTTTTGCAACCCGTGAAATATCAATAGCCAGTTTAAGTGATGGATTGTATTTACCCGCTTCCAACCTAGCAGGTAATTTTACCTTCGCGCGGACAGACAGGAACGGAGGAAACGGTATGGGATATATCGCAGCAGCAACATTGATTTTGCTTGTAATTCTCGTTTTATTTCGGGCTTTCCAATTAAAAAAGCTGGGGATAAAAGCGGTTCGTTTCGGCGAGATGGATAAGAAGGATTTCTTGATCCCTCCATTTGCCTTGCTGTTATTCTACATTGTGTTCTCAAGCGCGTTTAGCCTGCCTGAAATCGGAGCTGAATTGTTTCATAATGAATTGGTCTCCCGGGCAGGCGCGGGTATGTGTATTATGGGGATTTTATTCTTTGTATATGCGCTGATTTCATTTGGAAAAAGCTTTCGTGTCGGTTTAGATGAGGATCACCCCGGGGAACTTATTACCACCGGCGCGTTTTCAATCAGCCGCAATCCCATATATACGGCATTCGGATTGGTTCTGGCAGGCGTATTTTTGATTATTCCAAATTGGATCATACTGGTTTATGTGATTGGGGGAATATGGCTTTTCAACCGACAAATCCTGCTGGAGGAAGAATCGCTAAAAAAAATATACGGCGAAAAATATATGGAATACTGCAACAGAGTTAGACGTTTCCTATAATTTGGGGATTAACCAAAGTAAACGGAACGGGTGTCCGATTTGGACCGGAGTCAAGTTGTCAAATTAGATGCCAGCGGTTCACGGGAGAGTAAGCCAGATGTTTTTTCCGCTTATTTATATTATATGCGCTATTGCGCTTTCCGGCGCTGATTGTCATGGATAGATATGTCTGATAGCCGCACTAACAAATTCCGCAAGTCCCGGTGTTTTTTTGTCCATTTCTTCTTTATCATGCAAATATGCCTGGGCGATTTTGCGAAAAGCTGCATCATCGCATGGCGTCAATATGCTTATAAATTTCCTAAAAATAGCAACCGCCTCTTTAGCCGAAAAACTTTCAGGGCCATCCTTCATGGCTTCGCGAAACTTTTGCATGACCTCCGAGCTAAGAGTAATAAGTTTGCCAAAATCCATGGTCATTATATTCGAGGCGTTTTCAAGAATAGATACACCGCCTGGGAATATGCCACTTTTTACTAATGGGAGAAAAAAGGCGCATTCCATTAACTCCCTGATTTCGTTTGCATAGGTTTTCTTAAGCGTTTCAATTCTATTTTTATCAAAATCCCTGAGCATTGAAATATCAAACTTGTCATTCAAAATACTGTCAACTGACAGTATTATTTTTTGCAATTGGGATTGTTTTTCCAAAAGAATTTGTTTATGTTGCCGCATTAACTCCTTTTCCATTTCCTTTGGGTTTTCAAGCATCAATCGAATGTCGCCAAGTGAAATGCCGAGTTCCTTATAAAATAAAATGCTCCATAAACGGCGCAAGCTCTCGTCGTCATATTGGCGGTAGCCCGATTTCTTCACCGCGCTGGGCGGTAATAATCCGATTTCATCATAATATTGCAAGGTGCGGCGGCTTACACCGGAGAGCTTAATCACTTCATGCACACTTTTCAATTTTCATTCTTCTTTCCATCTGTTTAAAAGGTCAATAAAATGTTTTAAAATGTTTTTTAAAAACCCTTGACTCGAACGTTGCGTTATAGATTATGCTCTCATTGTAATCAAAAGACGTTGATTTGTAAAGTGAAAAAGCATAAACAAAACGCCTTACGTAATGAGGAGGATTTATTTTGATAAGTAAGAATGAAAAAGCTTTAGAACTCGAGCCGATTCCAAAGAGGATCATGAACATTGCTTGGATTTTAGTGCTTGGAGCAGTTATGCCGCTACTTGACTCAACAATGGTCAACATTGCCATCAAGCACTTAAGTAATGATTTCGGTATCGGGCTTGATTTAATTCAATGGGTAATTACGGGTTACGCATTATCCATGGCAATCTCAGTGCCGCTTGCCGGTTGGATGGTGCAACGTTTCAATGGTAAATGGTTAATGATTGGCGCCAATATAGTATTCTTAGCTGCTTCGATTGCTTCAGGATTTAGCGGGAATATCAATTCATTGATTATTTTCCGGATTGTTCAAGGTTTCAGTGCAGGCTTTATTATGACATTGGTGACTACTTTGTGTGTTGAAGTAGCTGGAAGAGAGCGAATGGGACGTATGATGTCGGCCGTTGGTATCCCAGCGGTCTTGGGTCCAATCCTGGGCCCGGTTATTGGGGCTGTGATTATCCAATTTTTATCATGGCGTTGCATTTTTTTTGTCAACATTCCAATTGGTATTCTTGCTATCACTTTGATGATTTTGAAGCTGCCTAATTTCACTCCAGCTAGAATTAAAGCCAAATTTGATTTCGTTGGCATTATTTTATTGGGCGCCGGTTCAGCCGCCTTGATTTATGGGATTACCAAAGCAGCGAAGAATGCTACATTTAACAACAGCGCTACTATTGGGTATGCCGCCGCCGGGGTTGCGATATTGGCCATCTATATGATTTACGCTATTATGATAAAAGAACAGGCAATTCTCCCATTATACCTATTCAAGTTGAGAAATTTCAGCGCTGTCATGGTTGGCTTGTTCCTTGCAGGGATTGCCACCAACGGTCCAATGTTGCTATTACCTTTGTTTTTCCAGAACATTAAGGGCTTCTCAGTTTTGAGCGCTGGATTGATCTTGATTCCACAGGGTATCGGTATGTTGATTGCTCGTCCATTGATTGGTAAGCTAACTGATAAATTGGGTGCGCGTGATGTCGTCTTGGTAAGTTTGACATTGGCCATCATCGGTACGATTCCATTTGTCTTCTTCAATGAGGCATCTTCACTCATTGTTATGGGTGTTGTCTTGTTTGTTCGCGGTATGGGTATCGGGGGTGTCACCGTTCCAATGATGACTGACGCATACACTGGTATGGTCAAACAAGAAATTGCGCAAGCCAGTGTCGGAACCCGGCTCGTGCAAAATGTTGGCGGCGGGTTTGGTTCAGCAGTGCTCGCGACGGTTGTTAGCCTTTCAATTCAAGGCGAAATACCAACGACTCCTCTCATGACCACTGCGTACCACGATGGTTTCATGTTAGCCTTAGTCCTTAGCTTGGTATTGGTCATCCCAACTTTGTTCTTAACTAACAAGAAATCTAAGAAATAATATATTCCAGTATGTGAAGGATAATATCCCAAACAATATAAACCTATGGCCGGGGTTTTGTCCCGGTTATTTTCACATAGAAAATCAGTTTCTAAAAATTTGCCACAGGTTTTTTTCAAATCCGCATGATCGCTGCTTGAAGTAATCCCTTGTCGGGGTTAAAATTCTGTTCCGCATACTATTTTCTTGCTTCCCCGTGTCTTTGTAGACCCTTGCATATCCGCCCTTGCCGTTCTTGAGGCCCGTTGAGATAAAATTGAAGCTTTCCACGTGCGAAGCGCCCGCCTGCAGGATGAAGAGTACCGCATGTCTTTGGCGTCATGGTGGGTGGGATTGCGCTTATCCCTGGACCAAGAAGAAGATGCGAAACAAACCGCGGCCATGGTGGAAGGATCGCCCCGGTCAGTAATGCGCAGCTTTGTAAAATATTATGAAAAACTGGAGCGCTGGCCTGAAGCGCTCACGGCGATGCAAAACGCGGCGGCCCCTATACCGGCGCCGTCCAGCAAAATAGCGGATTCACTGCCGTCCGCCGGGCAAGATCATGGATGGATATGTCTGATAGCCGCCTTTTCCAGGGACAAAGGCGATGTTTGAAACAGACGCGCAGGTTGTTATGTCCCTGGTGGTTTTAAAAGATTCCAAACGAATAAGCAGGGTCCAGATGTGGGCCCTGTTGTTTTGCTAAGGCTATGATATTATACTGGCATAGGGCGCTGAAAAAGGTGGGACAAGGGACCTGTCCCCCTGTCCCAAATTGTGGGGGGATGCTTTTTATGGCCTATCGCAGCAGGGCGCTGCTGGTGGTGGCGTTGACTATTTTTGTGGACGCCTTGATATTTGGCATTATTGTGCCGGTACTGCCCCTATACACTGAAAGCCTGGGTTTTTCCAATTTTCAGCTGGGAGTGATTTTTTCCGTCTATTCCGCCGCGCTATTGTTATTGTCTGTTCCCATTGGCATTATTTCGGACCGGTATGGCAAAAAAAGAGTGATGATTGCGGGTATGTTGGGTTTGGTAATTACCACTATTTGCTTTGCCTTTTCCGCATCCTTTATTGCCTTGCTGACCACCCGTTTTTTGCAGGGGGCGGCCGCTGCGGTTACCTGGGTGGTGGGTCCGGCCCTGGTGGCGGATATGTATCCGCCCCGGGAGCGAGGCGGCAAGATGGGTCTGGCGATGACTGGCAATAGCTTTGGATTTTTCATTGGCCCGGCAGTGGGGGGCTTTCTGTACGATTGGGGTGGCTATAGGACGCCCTTTTTCACCGCGGCCATGCTCGTGGTATTGATATTGGCGGCTGTTGTGATGAGCATTAAGGAACCGGCCCGGAGCGGTCAAGAACAGGAAAAAACCAACCTGCCCGCATTGCTGCGCAACCAGATCCTGCTGGTGAGCGGTGGCGTGATCTTGGTGGCGTCCATCGGTTTTGGCTTTATTGATCCGCTGCTGCCCGGCTATTTTCACGAAAAATTTGCCGCTACCCCGGCCATTATCGGCATCATGTTCGGGGCTATCTCCGCCACCAGCATTATCGCCCAGCCTTTGTTTGGCGCTTTGTCCGACAAATTGGGGCGGGTTCCTTTAATTGTATCCGGCATGGCGGCCACCGCCTGTGTTTTGCCTCTGCTGACCTTTGCTCCAACCATTAAGACCAGTATGCTGGTGATGGCCGGCATAGGCATAACCTTTGGGCTTATGACTTCCCCCGCCGCCCCGCTGCTGGCGGACGCCATAAGCCTGCAAAAGGGGCCGGCCGGCTATGGGGCGGCCTTTGGCCTGTATAACACCGCCTTTTCCCTGGGCTATATCATCGGCCCCCTGGCCGGCGGCGCTTTTGTGGACGTGTTGGGGCTGAGGAACCTGTTCTGGCTGTACGGAATAATTCTATTATGCTACCTGCCGGTATTCCTGTTGGGGGCCAGGAAAATCAGGCATCTCGCGGTAATTAAGGTTAATGGGACAGATTAGTGCCGACTGTTTTTGTCAGATAGCTTATTGACTATGTAGCGCCAAACGTTTGCACCGGGAATGTAACTGCAATTGACTAAAGAAAGCGCCATTTGATGGTCTTAATTAACTTAATTAACTTAATTAAGGGATTTAACTAACGAAGGAATTAAATAATGGAATGTCGAAGAAGGTTAAAGCGTCCCGGTAAAATTTCCGGGCGTGATTAAGGGATTTGCCGGTTTATGGCAAGCATATTACCGGCGCCTCTTCGCATGGCTTCATTTGGAAGGAGTGGTGAGATGCAGCCTTCCGACGATATTCTGGTTAAGAGGGTAAAAGACGGCGACATGGAAGCCTTTGAGCTGCTTGTTCGCCGCTATGAAAATAAAGTTTACACGATGGCTTACCGTTTTCTCGGCAGTCACGCCGATGCTTCTGACCTGGCCCAGGAAACTTTTTTGCGGCTTTACCGGTCCCTGCCGGGTTTTCGCGGGGAATCCAGTTTTATCACCTGGCTCTATTCGGTAACTGCCAATGCTTGTCGTGACGAAATCCGCAGGAAGCAAAGAAACCCGGTGGTGTCCTGGGAAAATGAAGTCATTGAAGGCGGGGGCCAGACTGTTTCCCTGACCCTGGGAAGGAACCGGATTCCTACCCCGGAGGAGGCCGCCGAACAAAATGAATTAAATGAATCAGTTCAACGGTGTCTTAATGAGCTTCCGGAAGAACAGCGTTTAATTCTGGTGATGAGGGAAATACAGGGGTTGTCTTACGAAGAAATAGCCGGGGCCTTGAAGTGCTCCCTGGGTACGGTAAAATCCCGCTTAAGCCGCGCCCGCAGGACATTTAGGGATACATACGGCAGCAAGCGGGAACTTTTCGGACAATACTCACGTCTAGCTAAATAAGGAGTGATTTCGATGCAGTGCCTTGAAGTCCGGGAACTGTTGTCACCCTATCTTGACGGGGTTATTAGTTTTGCAGAGCAGGAGGAAATATCTGCTCATCTGGCTGTTTGCCCAAATTGCAGGGCTGAGTTCGAGATCCTCTGTGAAATGGTTAGTGTTCTAAAAAACCTGCCGGAATTGTCACCTTCCGCCGGGTTCAGCACCCGGGTTTTAAATAAAGCAACAGCTTTACCGCCCGAAAGAAGGCAGAGGCGTTCTCCGGGAATTCCCGGCAACTTTACCCGGGGAATCTGGGTACGGGTGGCGGCCCTGGCTGCCGCGTTTGTGTTTACCTTTGGGATAGCAATACTGATGCAAGGTACGCCCTGGCCAAAGGAAGTGGGGAAAGAAATCCTGCAAACCCGGGTTGACCGGGGTCAAGGGGAACAGGGGGAGACCGGTTCCGGCCAAAGCCGGGATCCGGCTGTTTGTCTGGATCATGATCCAGACGGGAACTCCGGTCCGGGCCGCCTGTCTGCCCCCGGTCCGGCGGCTTTTACGGGGGGCGGCACGATACAGGGCGGTTCACCGGCAGGCGACCCGTCCGGTGTTTTGGCGCCTGCGGCACAACCGGAAGGGGCTGATTTACCGGCGGGGCAAAACACCATGGCGGCGCAAATGAATATACCGGCGGCCAATCACGGCAGCAGCTTTGCTGATACTTCGAGGGGTTTAGATGTCCCGCGGGTTGTGGCTGTTAAAGAAGGGGTAATATCCAAAAAAATTGCTTATGGCAACGTTCCTCCTTCCAGCCGGGAATCCGAGCAAAAAATCGTTCGCAACGCTACCCTGCACCTTGATGTTGAGCAGGATGTCCGGCCCGAAATCGAGTTTCTGGCCAGGAACAGCGGTGTTCAATTGGCGGGTTATTCCGGTGGGGGCGCGCTGCTGATGAAGGTGCCGGCAGACCAATATGAAAACGTGGTTAATTCCATGCATGATTTGGGGAGGCTCACCATTAGCAAGGAGAATGAAGGGGACATCAGCAGCGAATATACTGCTTATGAAACCAGGCTCAAGGAACTGGCCGAGGAAGAACAAATACTTCTGGAGGCCATGGAAAAGTCCGGGTCCCCGCAGGCTTCCGATGTGGAAGAACAGTTAATAGACATTCGCCAGGATATGGAGTATCAGAAAAAACAGCTGAGTCTTGCCGAATATTCAACTATTGAACTGTGCTTTGAGTAAGGAACTTTGAGTAAGGAATTAATAGCCATGGTTCTGATAAAAAACCATTGATCTGTTTAATCCGGAACAACTATTTATAGCCGGTAATTACAGTGAGCCAGGGGTAAAAATAACGCAATGCTTAGGCATGTAATATGGTTACATGTTTGACAATGTAAGGAAGTAATAGGGCAATCCTGGTTGCCTTATGCTTAATTATTGGTAATTATTAAAACTTTATTACTTTTAATTGGATAGCAAATATTCTGCTTGCTATAACGATCCACAACAGTTAGAATAGGGTATGTAATCCGCAAGCCCTGGATCACATACAAATCGTTTTGCCATGTCATAATATATTTAATAGGAAGGAGGTTTTCAACAGGTGAAGGAACGTGTTGAGGAGGTCCTTAAAAAAATTCGTCCGTATCTTCAAAGAGATGGTGGCGATGTTGAACTTGTAGATGTGGATGCCAACGGCCTGGTTAAAGTTCGTTTGAAGGGGGCCTGCAGCGGCTGAGCGGGCGCAACAATAACCCTGAAGCAGGGTATTGAGCGGTTGCTCAAGCAGGAAATCAAGGAAGTAAGTAGAGTTATTTCTGTTTAAAGTCTTAAAACCCCCTGCGGACAAGCAGGGGGTTTTACCTGTTAGAGGAGACTTTATTTTCGGGATAATAAGGATCCCGCTTGTTCGCTGCTCGCCTTTAGTTTTCCCCCGGGGAAAAACCCTGGACATATACCGCGTATCTGGTATTGCTGTCTTTGTATTTTTTATAGTCCCAGAAAATTATTTCAAAGCTTCCTTTTTCTCCGGGTAAGAGTTGAGCCGGGGTGAGGTTGTAAGTAAAGGACCTGGTTAATTCTTCCCCCTTCTTATCCAGCAGCTTGCCGTATACGGTAAGTGAAGTGAGTTTGCAGGTGCTGGTGTTTTTGACTTCACCACTCAGGGTGAGCAGGCTGATTCCTTCCGTAATTTTATTAACATCAATGGTACAGTTGTCAATCAAATCATCCCCGGGGGGCCAATTCAGGCCCGGCAGTCTGATTGCGGCTGATTTGCCGGCTGGATCCAGGCTATACGAGCCACCCAGGGCCCGGGTCAGTTCTTCCAGGGGTACCATCACCTGCCCGTTCTGGGTTACTCCCGTAAGGTCCAACCTTGCCCCGTTAATGGTGATGCTGGCCCCGCCGTTACTGGCGTAGCACCCGGCTGCGCAGGTAAAGACCAAAACAAAGGCAACAATCAACCCCCGCAAAAACTTATTGAAAAACCTTTCTAGCAACATCAAAACTCCCCCAATTCCATCGCCTGTTTCAGAAATAGCCACAAGAGGACAAGTCTTACATTACTTTCTTTATAATTATGACGTAAACGGAGATTATATTGTTCCATAGGTTTTAATAATAGATTATAGGTTTTTATTAATGTATATTTTTGAGAAAAGGTGGGAGCTTTCTATTTAGCCTTACCTTTTTCGCCTGAAAGGCGGCAGGGCAGGATGTTGTGGACTCCTGCCCCGCAAAGTGGCATTCCCGGCCTAACCTGCATCAGGTAAAAACCGGCAGATCCCGGCAAAGACATTGTCGAGCTGCCCCGAAGCGCCTTTTATCCCGGGGGGCAGCATGATTTAAACGATTTATTAGATGCAGAGGGTCCTTCTATTTGGCTGTTTTTAATATTTCCGTGTACTTTACCACAAGGCTTCTGACAACCCCGGGATCCGCCAGGGTGGTGGTATCACCGAGCTGGTCAATTTCGCCGGCGGCAATTTTCCTCAGGATCCTCCGCATGATTTTACCGCTCCTGGTCTTGGGCAGGGCGTTGGCGAAGTGAACCACATCCGGCGAGGCAATGGGACCAATTTCTTTGCGGACATGCTCAATGAGCTCCCGGCGCAACCCCTCCGTTACCTCTACGCCGTCTTTAACTGTTATGTAGGCGTAAATGCCCTCACCTTTAATGTTATGGGGGTAGCCTACAACGGCTGATTCCGCCACTTTCGGATGAGCAACCAGGATGCTTTCCAGTTCGGCCGTACCCATCCTGTGTCCGGAAACGTTAATTACGTCATCCACCCGCCCCATCAGCCAGAAGTAACCGTCTTCATCCCTGCGGGCGCCGTCACCTGTAAAATAAAGGCCGGGGTACTGGACGAAATACGTATTCTTAAACCTTTCGGGATCGCCGTAAACTCCGCGCATAATGCCGGGCCAGGGCTTGGTGATGACCAGGTAACCCCCTTCGTTGACTCTGGCCTCGCTTCCGTCCTGACGTATAATTTTGGGGTTTACGCCAAAGAAAGGGATTGTTGCCGAGCCGGGTTTGGTGGGAGTACACCCCGGCAGCGGGGTGATTAAAACCCCTCCTGTTTCAGTCTGCCACCAGGTATCCACAACGGGGGCCTGTTCCTTGCCGATGATTTCGTGGTACCAGATCCAGGCCTCGGGATTAATGGGTTCGCCAACCGATCCCAGCAACCGCAAGCTGCTTAAATCCCGGCCCAGAGGCCACTGGTTGCCGGATTTCATCATGGAGCGAAGGGCGGTAGGCGCGGTATAAAAGATGTTAACCCGGTATTTTTCTACGATTTCCCAGTACCTGTCGGGCTGGGGATAGTGAGGTACGCCTTCAAACATCAGGGTTGTGGCTCCGGCTGACAGGGGCCCGTAAACAATGTAGCTGTGACCGGTGACCCAGCCGATGTCCGCCGTGCACCAGTATACGTCCTCGTCCCGGCAGTCGAAAACGTACTTGAAGGTGGCCGTTGTATAGACCATATACCCGCCTGTGGTATGCAGGACTCCCTTGGGTTTGCCGGTACTCCCGCTGGTGTAAAGGATAAAGAGGGGATCCTCCGCATCCATTTGTTCCGGTTCGCAGTCGGGGGAAGCCGCGCTCATCAGTTCGTGCCAGTAATGGTCGCGCCCCGGCGTCATGGAGCAGTCCCTGTCCAATCTATTTACAACTATGCAGTTTTGCACATCTTCGCAGGCTGTCATGGCCAGGTCGGCGTTATCTTTGCTGCAGATACTTTTTCCGGCCCGCAGGGAATAATTACAGGTAACCAGCGTTTTCGAGCGGGAGTCCAGGATTCTGTCGCGCAGCGCCTCGGCGCTGAAACCTCCGAACACAGCGCTGTGGATGGCGCCGATTCTGGCGCAGGCCAGCAAGGTGATAACCAGCTCGGGTATCATCGGCAGGTAGACGGTGACGCAGTCACCTTTTTTCACGCCCAGGTTTTTTAAAACATTGGCGAACTTGCTCACTTCCCGGTGCAGCTGCTGGTAGGTGTAGGTCCGGCTTTCCCCCAAGGGCTCTCCCTGCCAGATAAGGGCCGCTTTATTCCTTCGCCAGCTATTCAAATGACGATCCAGGCAGTTATAAGAGGCGTTGAGCCTGGCGCCCCGGTAGTAGCGTACGTAAACATCATCCACAAAGCTGTATTCTTCAACCGCGTCCCATTTTTTGTACCAGTCAATATGTTCTTCCGCCATCTCCCCCCAGAACTCGTCCGGGTTTTCTATGGATTTCCGCCACATTAGATCGTACTGTTCCCGGCTTTTAATCCGGGCTTTCTGAACAAATTCCTGCGGCGGGGGAAAGACCCTATTTTCTGTAAGCAAGGATTTTACATAAGCGTCTTTTTCTTTTTCTACACTCATTTTTAAGTTCACTCCCTCATGTCCCGATAGGATTATGCTTTTTTGACGCACAGTGGTTTAGGTCAACGACTGTTATTCCCCAACCGGGCGCTATTCTATCATACACTATTTTACCTGTCGTTTTAATCATTTTGTTCCTAGTTATCGGATAAAGTAGTTCAAATGCAATATCCCAAGGTTAAATGGTTATCTAACCCGTAAACAACAGGTATATGCAGGAAGGAGGAAAAAAGGAAAACCCCCGTAATAGGGGGGTGGGATGTTAATCTAAATCACTGGATTTTGAGGGGAGCGGTACATGTTTTGTTGTTGGATGTCGCCTGGTTGTTGCGGCATCCCCACTCCGGTTTGAAAACCGTACTGGGGAATTCCCGTCTGGTAACCGGGGGACTGGATGCCTGTTTGTTGGGCGCCGACCTGTTTAGCGCCGGCCCGCATGGTATTGCTGTGAACCTGCTGGAGTTCCTGGCTCCATTTGCTGAAACTCTGACGGATATCGTTCATGTTGGCTTCCTTTGGCTGGTACCAGCCACGAACTCTCATCTCGTTAAAAATTTCATATTGAATCTGGTGTTCGTCCCTCAGGATGTTCATAAAGGCGTCCATTAGCTGGGGGTTGGCGGCTTCCCCGGCTGCGCAGTTGTAGCCGTGGGCGATGTGTTTTTGAGTGACCAGCGAATCTTGCAGACGTTCTCTTTCATCAAGCACTTCTAACACCTCCTTAGTACTGCGTCTGGAATTGACCCTGCGGCGCAATGCTTTGTACGTTTTTTAAAATTGTTTCATAATGGGTTCGATGCCTTTCGGCTGCTCTGGAATACACCTGTTGCAGCCTGGGGTCGGTCGATTGGCTGGCGAAGGCCAGGGATTTGGCAATGGCCAGCGCTTCGGACCGCAATTGTTCCTCGACATGAAAGAGCTCCATTTCCGTAAGCTGCATTACTTTTCTCCACCTCCTTTATGCTTTAACATAGTTTGGCACATCTTTATGAAAAAAATTCAAGAAAAGCACATTCCGGCTAAAATGAGCAAACTTTTTTGTTTAACGCCGAAAGGATTTTTAACGAATTGTCAGAATATAAATAATCAGAATATAATGGATAAACTGACATTGGATGACCAATATTTCAGGCGAGAGATAAGAGGGTTTTAAAATGACGCATAAAATTAACTACCCCGAGGGGACTATTTTTAATTACCGGGAATTGGAGGATTACTTGCTGACATATCCGTGTGTTGCGGATGTGGCCGTTTTGCCGGGCCCGGCCGTGGGGGAGGTTGTGAAGGCCTATGTGGTACCGGGGCCGGGGGTCTTTGATCCCGACCGCCTGGAAGCCTTTTTTTTGAAAAAGCTGAACAGCAAAAATATGAGCGGTATTATTGAATACAGGGACAGTATTCCCAGGAGCAACACAGGTAAACTCTACATCCGAAGATTATTCAAAGCTGTTGAGGAAGGGTAAGCATTTACGGGCAAGCCGGTGTCAAGGGTTGGGGTTACTAGCGGTGTCCATGGGCATGGGATAAAAAGAGAATTTGGGAGTAATGGCAGGTTTACCGGCGCCCGGATAAAACGCCGCTTCCGTTGGCGACATCAGTATGGTGACAGGGCGGGTATCCTTTAAAGGGGGACGGCTGCTTTTTTTATCCCCCGGGACTCCTTCCTGGAAAAGAAAACAGCCGGACCTTTGGGGGGCCCGGTTGTAAAAAAGCAGGTTGAAGTCGGGGAAAAGCCGGTTTTCCCTGGTGCCTTGTTAACTCTTAAACCAGAACAACATATTTTGCTGGTTGGCCACTACATGCCCGGGATTACCGACTTGGAATTTGCCGGGAAAGAACTGTAAAAATAGTGTTAACAGACTGCTAGCGCCTTCTTCTGACAGGCTTAAGGGAAAAATAGGCTGCAGCCAGGAGCACAAATCCAATCAAAATTCCGGTATATCCCGTAAGCATATTAATTATTCCGCCGCCTATGGCCGAACCGGCGGTTTGTCCCGCTGTCAGTGCACCCTGCTTGGCGGCCTGTACGGACTGCTGCCCGTAAAACAGCGGCAGAATCAAGGCTGCTGCGGGAATAATCAGGCATTCAACAGCGGCGGCAAGGCAGGCCCTGGCCCAGATTTTTCGGATTGATTCCGCCCCGCGGTTAAATATAAAGGTAAAAATTACCCAACCCGCCGGAAAGAAGTAAAGGGCGGCTTTGGTGTTGCCCAGGGAAATCAGGTAGTAAAGAAGAAAAGCGGCAATCAGGCCGGCCACGGCAGCGTTGAAGATCCTCATCTTGCTCCCCCCTTTCTTTTTGCTGCTAATCTATGCTTGTATTGCCCCGAATATTTCCTTTTTTACTTTTTTGCCGGCAAAAAGTTGGGGTTGTTTCAGACGCCGGGCGCCCGGGTGAAAACAAGCCCGGAAACTGTGAATTCCGGGCGTAAAAAAGGCTGCTGTCTCCTGTTTTGGACTGCCGGATGAGGGTTTGTAATTGCCGTAAAAATCGGTATATTTATGGATAAAAATAAAAAAGCCGGCCAGGCCAAGCAATTGCGTTTGAAAATGCTGGTTTTTCCCTTGACCTCGACATTTTGAAGCTGTTCATTTAAGTGTTGTTCTTAAATCCCCAGGCGGGGTTTTTTTATCAGGTTCTTTTTTCGGTTCTATGGCCATTAGCGGCGGGGAGGTCTGTTTTGGAAATATAATACAACGGCCACCCCGATTAAAAAACCAAGTATCAAAACACTCCCAATAAGCACAGGCAATTAAGCTTCATCCTTTACAGCAGTTGTTTTTAAAATTATACAACATTTCGGGCGCGACCGGAAGAAGACAGCCCAACCTGCCCAAGTTTAAATGTCAAATAATAGGGGGATAATTATCTAAAAAAAGCCATAAAGACATCTTGACAGTCAGGAGGCCTTGTTTTATACTAAGGTCAAGGATAGTCAACATCAATCCTAACCCAAATCATACTTTAACAGCGGGCCATAAGCAAAAATTTTAATTAATCTGGAGGTGTTTTAAGATGGCTTTGGTAAAATGGGATCCGTTTCGCGAACTGACAGGATTGCAGGGCTCAATTAACAGACTTTTTGATGATAACTTCCGTTTTCTAAAGTCGCCCGAAAGAGCTTTCGAACAGGGGTTCAACTTTCCCGTAGATATTAAGAACACCCCTGAAGCAGTCCAGATTAAGGCGGAGCTGCCAGGGATGAACAAGGAAGACATAACGGTAAATTACAAGGACAATATGCTGACCATCAAGGCGGAGCGCAAACAGGAGGAAAAGGAAGAAGGCGCCAACTATCTCAGGGTCGAGCGCAGTTACGGCTCTTTTATCCGGTCTTTTTCCGTGGATTTGCCCGTAAAAAGGGAGGAAATAAAAGCCCATTACCAGGATGGTGTGCTGGAAATCATCCTGCCTAAGGAAGAGGAGCCCGGGAAAAAGGAATTTACCGTTGAAATTGAAGGCTAATGTTGTAAGCGCAGTATTTCTTGCAGGTATATTTTATTTGGTCCAGGGCTGCAAACGTTTTGATTTTGCCGTTGATTGAGCGAGGGAATAGCAACTGCCCTCGCTTTTCTGTAAAACACGGTCTTTAAAGGAGGTATTTCATGATGAGAATGGACAAAATGACTCTGAAAACCCAGGAAGCTTTTGAAGCGGCCCAATCACTGATGTCCAGGTACAGCCACCAGCAGATGGAAGGGGTACACCTCCTTTGGGGACTGTTGCAGCAGGAAGAAGGTGTGGTACCGCAAATTCTGCAAAAACTGGAGGTTCAGCCGGCCCGTTTGAAGGAACAGGTTGAGGCAGCGCTGGAACGTCTGCCCGGTGTTCACGGAGCCGGGGGTGTCTATCTTTCCAAGGGTCTTTCCGACATAATTGAAGCGGCCTGGAAGGAGGCCGAAAGGTTAAAGGATGAATTCCTGAGCACCGAACACCTGCTGCTGGGTATGCTTGCCCGGCGGGAAGGGGAAGCGGGCAGGATCCTGCAGGCAAACGGGGTGAGCCAGGACCGGGTTTATAAAACCCTGGTGGAAATCCGTGGTACCCGGCGGGTTACGGACCAAAGCCCGGAAGACAAGTACCAGTCCCTGAACCGTTTTACCAGGGATTTAACGGAACTTGCCCGCAAAGGGAAAATGGACCCGGTAATTGGAAGGGACGAGGAGATCCGCAGGGTAGTCCAGGTTCTGTCCCGGCGGACCAAAAATAACCCGGTCTTAATCGGGGAGCCCGGTGTGGGCAAAACAGCTATCGCTGAAGGGCTGGCCCAGCGGATTGTGAGCGGGGATATCCCGGAGAGCTTAAAAAATAAGCGCCTGCTCAGCCTGGATATCGGCGGGCTGGTAGCGGGTTCTAAATACAGGGGCGAGTTTGAGGACCGCCTGAAAGCGGTACTAAAGGAAATCAACGAAGCCCAGGGAGAGATTGTGCTTTTCATTGATGAACTGCATACCCTGGTGGGGGCGGGGGCCGCGGAGGGCGCCGTGGACGCGGCCAACATGCTCAAGCCGGCTCTGGCCCGGGGCGAGCTTCACTGTGTGGGCGCCACTACCCTGGATGAATACCGCAAGCATATCGAAAAGGACGCCGCCCTGGAACGGCGGTTTCAGCCGGTATATGTGGGCGAGCCGTCGGTAGAGGACACCATCGCCATCCTTAGGGGTTTGAAGGAGAGATACGAGGTGCACCACGGGGTGCGCATCAAGGACGCGGCTTTGGTGGCGGCCGCGGTACTTTCCCACCGCTACATTGCGGACCGCTTTCTCCCGGATAAGGCCATTGACCTGATTGACGAGGCTGCCTCCCGGCTAAGGATTGAAATTGACAGCATGCCCACGGAAATTGATGAAATTGACCGCCGGATCAGGCAGCTGGAGATAGAAAAACAGGCCCTGGCCAAGGAAGATGATAAGGGAAGCCAGGAAAGACTCCGCAAAATGGAGGAAGAACTGGATACCCTCAGGGAAAAGATGGGTCAGCTCAAGGAACACTGGTCCCAGGAGAAAGAGCTAATCCAGAGCATCCGTGAGATTAAGGAAAAAATTGAGGAAAACAGGCTGGCGGAACAGGCGGCCGAACGGGACGCCGACCTGGGCCGGGCGGCGGAACTGCGTTACGGCATCATGCCGGAACTGAGCAAGCGCCTGGGTCAGTATAATGCAAAACTGGAAGAACTGCAGGTGGATCTTAAGATGCTGAAGGAAGAAGTGGATGAGGAAGATATCGCCCAGGTGGTCGCCAAGTGGACCGGCATCCCGGTTTCCCGGATGCTGGAGGGGGAGATCCAGAAACTTTTGAAAATGGAAGACCAGCTCAAAGAGCGGGTGGTGGGCCAGGACCGGGCGGTCCAGGTGGTGGCGGAAGCGATTAGGCGGGCCCGGGCCGGCGTGTCCGATCCCAACCGTCCCATGGGTTCGTTCATTTTCCTTGGTCCCACCGGTGTGGGCAAGACCGAACTGGCCAGGGCGCTGGCTCATCTCCTGTTCAACGACGAACGGGCTATGCTCCGTTACGATATGAGCGAGTACATGGAGAAGCACGCCGTGTCCCGCCTTATTGGGGCGCCCCCGGGTTACGTCGGCTACGACGAGGGCGGGCAGCTTACCGAGGCGGTCAGGCGGCGTCCCTACGCGGTGATTCTCTTTGACGAGATAGAAAAAGCCCATCCCGATGTTTTTAATATCCTGCTCCAACTGCTGGACGACGGACGTCTCACCGACGGGCAGGGGCGGACGGTGGATTTTCGCAACACCGTGGTTATTATGACCTCGAACCTGGGAGGGCAGTGGTTCCGGGAGCTTGTAGGCGGCAGCCGGGCGGAACTGGAGGCCCGCGTGATGGAGGAATTGAGACTGCATTTTAGGCCCGAATTTTTGAACCGGATTGACGAAGTGGTTGTTTTCAACAATCTGGGCCGGGCGGAAATCAGCAGTATTGTTGATATCCAGCTTAAGCTATTGGCCCAACGGCTTTCCAAACTGGGTCTTGCCCTGGAAGTTGCGCCGGGAGTCAGGACGCTGCTGGCTGAAGAGGGATATGATCCCGTCTATGGCGCCAGGCCCCTCAAGAGAACCATCCAGCGCCGTCTGGAGAACCCCCTTTCGATTTACATTCTGGAAGGGAAAAACGAGCAGGGCGGCGGCATCCTGGTAGAAACGGATTCCCTGGGGAAGGAACTGGTTTTTGAAAACCTGCCGGCGGAGAACGCCTGAGGGTATCCGGGCTTCAGTTGCTAAACTGAAGTCTTTCCCTTTTTTACGGGATTGGATGGTCAGGATAGTTGACAGGGGACGGTTATCTCACTATTATGGCTGTAAAAGCCGCAATTTTACGATTTGGGCTTCTGAGCCAGCATTGGTATTATTGCCTTCCGGAACCCGGGACCTGTGGCCCAGGAGCAGGTCTGTGCCGGCCTGGTTAAGGGAGAAAATGGTTTGCCGGATAACCGTCCGGGGGCAAGGGAAAAGCAGTTGATGTTGCGGGCGCTTAACCCCTGCCTTTACTGGACCAGGCAGCCGGCATAGATGGAAGAAACCGACCCGGGTACCGGATACTTCTGGCCGTTAAAATTTGCATTTCAAGAACATTACTGTCGTAAGGGAGAGAACTGATTGGAGCATACATTGGAGGGAAGGCGCGAGCAAGCAATCCTGGTGGGCATGGAATCACCGGAAGTAAATCCGGAAGAAACCGCTTACTCCCTGGAGGAACTGGGGAGATTGGCCGATACCGCCGGGGCGGATGTCCTGCTGGAACTAACTCAGCGCAGGGGCAGGCCCGATGCCGCGACGTTTCTCGGGCGGGGCAAGGCGGAAGAGCTGGCGGATTGCTGCCGTTCTCTGGGGGCCGGTCTGGTTATCTTTGACCGTGAGCTGTCAGCCGCCCAGGCCCGCAATTTGGAAAATATCACTGGTGTACGGGTTATTGACCGGACCCAGCTTATTCTGGATATCTTTGCCCGCAGGGCCAGGACCCGGGAGGGCAAGCTGCAGGTGGAGCTGGCCCAGCTCAATTACCTGCTGCCCCGTTTAATCGGCCGGGGGACCGAGTTGTCCCGGCTGGGGGGCGGCATCGGGACCAGGGGACCCGGTGAAACCAGGCTGGAAGTGGACCGGCGGCGAATCCGCAGGCGTATAGCCGAATTGGATAAAGCTATCGGGGATGTCAGAAAACACAGGGAACTGCTGCGCCGCAGCCGCAAGGAGATTCCCGTGCCCCTGGCGGCCCTGGTCGGCTATACCAACGCCGGGAAATCAACCATATTGAAAAAGCTGACCGGCGCCCGGGTTCTGGTGGAGGATAAACTGTTCGCCACCCTGGATCCAACCACCCGCCGGGTGGTTCTGCCCAATAATGAAGTAATTTTGTTAACGGACACTGTTGGTTTTATCCGCAACCTGCCCCACCACCTGGTGGCGGCTTTCAGGGCAACACTGGAAGAAGTGGTGGAAGCCGACCTGCTTCTGCACATAGTGGACGCCTCCCACCCTGACCTGGAGGGTCAAATTGAAGCGGTGAACCAGGTTCTGGAATCCCTGGACAGCGGCTCTAAACCCTGTATTATTGTGTATAATAAAACAGACCTTGTACCGGATTTTCAAACGCCTCTAAAGACAAATAATCAACCCGCAGTAGCGGTTTCAGCGCTGGACGGCCGGGGACTGGACGAAATGCTGGCGGCAGTGGCGGGGATCCTTTCCCGCAGGCGGGTCCGGTTGGCGTATTTCATTCCCTACGAGAAAACCGGCGTTCTTTCTTTGCTGTACGAAAAGGGTCAAGTGCTGCGGGAGGAACACGGGCAAGACGGTATCAGCGTGGACGCGGAGTTGGAAATTGTCTGGGCCGAAAGGGTGGCAGCCAGACTGAAAGAATAGGCTGAGGGCGTAACAAGCCTTAAATAAGGGGAAAATTGTACTGGTAATAACGGGCAAATTGTAGCAGATACGTTCAACAACGGTTGCCGGCCGGGTCTTAAAGGGCGCGACCAGGTCCGGCCTCCACCGGTAATTGGAAGCGGTGCCGGATCCCGGCCTGAATTCCGGGCAATAGGGATTTCCGGACGTTGACTGCGGGAGGGCAGGGCAATCCGGTTAAGAAAAAAGCAGTGGGGGGAAGACTTGAAGTTTTTTGCTATCGGGGATGTTCACCTTTCCTTCAGGCGGACAGTTGACCCGGCGCGGTGGGAGGACGTCGAAACCAGCAAACCAATGGATCTATTCGGCGCCGAGTGGCGCTGTCACTACCGGAAGCTGTATGAGAACTGGTTTTCCACAGTTGGTCCGGAGGATGTAGTTTTAATGCCGGGTGATTTTTCCTGGGCCATGAATCTTGAGCAAGCCCGTTACGACCTGGCCTTCCTGGGTCTTTTGCCGGGGACCATAGCCGGCGTGGCCGGGAATCACGATTACTGGTGGCAAAGCCTGTCCCGGGTCAGGGCGGCCCTGCCCGCCAATATGCGGGTAATCCAAAACGATCACCTTGTTTTCGGGGAGACGGCAATCTGCGGTTCCCGCGGCTGGAACTGCCCTGGCGGGGATTATTTTCAGGAGCATGACTTAAAGATTTACCGGCGGGAACTGATCCGGATGGAAAACTCGCTCAAAAGCGCCGGTTCCTTCACCGCAGACAAAATTGTCATGATCCATTATATGCCCACCAACGACCGCCACGAAAAAAACGAATTTATTGAATTGTTTAAAGCTTACGATGTTAAGACGGTTGTTTACGGGCACCTGCACGGTCCGGCTTTTTGCCGGCGTCTTCCCTGCAGCGCCTGGGGTATTGATTTTCACCTGGTCAGCGCGGATTTCGTGGATTTTTGCCCTATCTTGATAAAAGATGCCCAGAAAAGCCGGCGAAGTCCGAATTTTCAATAACTTAATAACTTGGTTTCCCGGTACGTTTTCGTTCGTATTCGTTAACTTGAAAAGGAGCAAGCCATGAAGACGGAGGCTGTATTGTTCGATCTGGACGGGACTCTTATTGATTCCCTGCCGCTGATTGTAAAAATATACCGGAAGGTATTTGATGAGTTGAAGCTCCCGTGGGGGGATGACGATGTTGTGAAGATGATTGGTCTTCCTCTGAAAGACATCGGCAGGCATTATACCGGGGAGCAAGTGGAGCAATTTGAAGAACTGTACCGGCTTTATTACCACCGGGAGCATGACCGTTATACCAGTCTTTTTCCTGGCACCATACCTTTGCTGGATCTGCTCAAGGAAAAAGGAATCCGGTTGGGTATTGTTACTTCCAAGGGAAAAACCGGGGCCTGGATGAGCATTAATTATACCGGCCTCAAACCCTATATGGACATCGTGGTAACAGCGCACGATGTAATTAAGCCCAAACCGGATCCGGAACCGTTGTTAAAGGCCTTGAATCATTTTGGGATCGAGGCGGCACGTTCGATTTTTGTGGGGGACAGCAGTTACGATATTTTAACCGGGAAAAACACCGGTTCCCGCACCCTGGGAGTTACCTGGGGTCTGGGCAGCGAGGAGGAATTGGCCCGGCTGAAGCCGGACGGGCTGCTCCACCGCTGGGATGATTTGCCGGGTTATTTATAATAATACAAGAGGGGACCGGGAGATTAAGAAGGTTCTTAATGACCGGACAAATATTTTGTTAAATTGCCTGTTAACAATAAATATGATCGGTGTTTCGGGAAATAAACCAGTGCAGGGAAACGGCCGGGGAAAATCCGGCGCGGGTTTGGGGTGGTAATCTCTTGATTATAGGCGTTTTAACCGTTGAGCTCTATTTGGGGGAAGCAAATTCTCTGAAGGAAAAAAGAAGGGTCATTAAAAGTATTATTGACCGGATCAAAAACCGCTTCAATGTGTCTGTGGCCGAGGTGGGCGAACAGGATACCTGGCAGCGCTGTGTTCTAGGGGCAGCTTTTGTCAGCTGTGAACAGGCCCATGTCCACCGGGCCCTGGCCGCGGTGGTGCGTTTTATTGAGGCCCAGGGCACGGTTCTTATCACTGACTACCGGACGGAATTGTTGTAAGGGTGAATAGCGCGGGATGAATTATAGCTGGAAATCCAAAGGCCGACAGTATTGTTGGCTTTTTTGTTTTACGCCGGCTTATCCGGGAAGCAGCCTGGTTTTAAGGGCATAAAAGAGGACATTTAAATTAAGACGGCGTTCCGTTAATCAGGGAACCAGATCCCCGGGTATAAAAGGGCATATTTCTTTCTGAATAAAAGGAGATCAGACCCGGTTGTGGAATTGTAATTTTATAATATTCTGACAAGCGGGAGGGGATAAAATGAGTAGTGAGTTGATTGAAAAGGCCAGGGCCAACGCCAGGCAAAATTTCCGCGACGGTTTAAATTGTTCGGAGTCGGTGTTTAAGGCGGTTCTGGATACCGGAATTACGGATTTTCCAGCGGAAGCAGTGGCGCTATCCACCGGTTTCGGAGGCGGCATGGGTTTGGCCGGGCATAACTGCGGGGCTTTAATTGGGGCGGTTATGGCGGTAGGAGCGGTGCATGGGCGGAAAAACCCCCTGGAGGGGGAATTCCAGGATAGAGTGGACGCCCTTTACGGCAATCCGGGGTTGTACCGTTTGTTTAACGGGATGTCCCATGAGTTTAAAGAAAAATTCGGGGCGCTGGACTGCGGCGAGCTCAATGAAAGCTACCCGGAGTGGTTTGACAAAGACAGGTTCAGGAACTGTATGAAAATGGTTATTGAGGCGGCGGGAATGGCTGTGGAGTATATTTTAAAGGGGCAGGAAGAAGGCTATACCCAGCCCTTTGGTGAAAATGTGGCAAAAAAAGTGTAGTTTCGCTTAAAACCTGACAACATTGTTTGATACGAACAGGGGGACAGACATAACTTGGCCAAAAAAGTCGTTATTGTGGTGGGTGTAGCCGGGGGCGCCAGTGCCGCGGCCCGCCTGAGAAGGCTGGATGAAAGAATCCATAAAGCTGCTTTTTTCGCCCGGTGCGGGAAATATTCTGGGCGCCCAGGTCGTGGGCCGTAAGGGTGTGGATAAATGCATTGACGTACTGGCCACGGCCCTCCGGGCCAAAATGAACGTCTTTGACCTGCAGGAGTTGGAACTGGCTTACGCACCCCCGTTTTCCTCAGCTAAAAGCCCCGTCAATATGCTTGGTTATACAGCGGGTAATATTTTACAGAAGGAAGTGGAAGCTATCCGCTGAGAACAGGTGGAGCAGCTGCTTGACGGGAGTGCTGTCCTGGTTGATGTGCGGGAGGCCAAAGAGCAGGACAAATTCGGCGCTGTTAAAGGGGTTTTAAATATCCCCCTGGATGAGCTCCGGGACGGCTGGCCGGGCTCCCCGAAGACCGGGAGGTTCTTGTTTATTGCCAGGCGGGGCAGAGAAGTTACGTGGCCAGCCGGGTTCTCAGCCAAAGGGGCTATAAAGTAAAAAATGTCGGTGGTGGTTACAGGTCCTACGAGGCCTTTCGACAGCAAACCCGCCAGGAAAAAATAAATACAGGCAACCCTGTTGGTTAATGTTTGTTTCCATCCCGGATCGGTTTTTGACCCGGGATTTTTTCTTGGCGGGTTAATCATCCGGTTCCAGTATGGCGCAGGGTCCCCCGGTGGCGCATTTGCCACAGGCGTCGCAGGTTCCCAAATCGTTGTAATGGGCGTCAACTCCCAGAAGGTAGCTGTAGCATTTTTGCTTATCCAGACCTCCGGGAGTCAGGGCGCCGGAGGGGCAGCTTTGGACACAGGCAAGGCATCTCCCATTCTGCAAATAAAGGCAGCGATGGCCCGCAGGCCGGGGTGACGGCGCCAGGGACCGGTCCAGAACAAGGCTGCCCAGGCGGCCGGCGCAACCGTAGGGTGTAATCAACATCTGGTGCAGGCCGAAAGTGCCCGCGCCGCAGATATAGGCCACGTGTTTGTGGGACCAGGCAGATCGGAGCTTTTTCTGGTCAAAGTTGTGTGTGGGCAGTTGCCAGGCAGCCTTAACGCCGCGGTCGGCCAGCCCCTCTGTCAGCTTCTCACAGATGGTTTTGATCAAAAGGTTGGTTTCGCAATAGGCTTCAGCCCATTCCCGGGCGACATAGGGGCTTTTCCGGTTGAGGGCGGCCAGTTCCTTGGTAAAGGGGAGAAAGAAAGTCACCACAGACTTGGCTTCCGGAAGCAGATCCCGGGGCAGCAGGTGTTCCGGGCCCACGGCTTTTTTTAACTCCGCAAAAAGGGGATCACCGGCCCTGGCGCAGGTTACAAGGGGCCTGCGGTAGGTGGTGTTTCCCGCGCCTCCGGCGCGGATCTGAAGAATTGTGTTTTCGATATATTCTTTCATCAAAATTCCTTTCCCCTTAAAAAGGGTAAATGTATTTATTTATAGCCGGTATCCATATCATTATAAAACCCGAAAAGGAAACGCGCCAGGAATCTAGAATAGTTAATTAAAATGAAACCGGGGGTAACTGGGCTGAAATACGAAAATACTGCAATTAACCCCTATATAGGTGTAATTCTTGCCGTTGTAGCTGTTTCCTTCTCATCTATTTTTACGAAACTGGCCGTTGCGCCGCCCCTGGCCATAGCTTTTTACAGGTTGTCCTTCACTGTTCTGCTCCTGGCCCCGCTGGCCCTGAACGCAGCCGGGCGCACGGAATATGTCGGAATTTCCCGCAAGGACCTGGTTCTGGCGGTCGTTTCCGGCGTCTTTCTGGCCCTCCACTTTACCGTGTGGATAACCTCACTTAACTATACCTCGGTGGCCAGTTCCACCGTGCTGGTTACCATGCAGGCCCTTTTTGTGGTTGCGGGCGGTTTTTTGTTTTTTAAAGAGAAAATCAGTAAAAAAGGTCTGGCAGCTATTGCTTTGACCCTGAGCGGCAGCGTTTTAATCGGGATAAATGATTTTAGAATCGGTGGGGAAGCGCTCTGGGGCGATCTTCTGGCCTTCAGCGGCGCCTTTTTTGTGGCTGTTTATTTTTTAATCGGCCGCAGCCTGCGGGGCAGACTTTCCCTCTTCCCCTATGTGTTCCTTGTTTATGGCACTTCCTCAATATTTTTACTCCTCTTTAATATAGCGACGGCAACGCCGCTTTATCCTTATCCCCGGCTGGACTTGCTCTGGTTTTTTTTGCTTGCCCTGGTACCCACCATCTTCGGCCATACCGTATTTAACTGGGCGTTGCGCCATGTAAAAGCTGCGGTGGTGTCCGTGAGCATCCTGGGCGAACCGGTGGGAGCAACAATCCTGGCTTATTTTATTTTCCGGGAGGTTCCGGGGCTGCTGCAGCTCCTGGGCGGGGTCACGATTATCCTGGGTCTTTATATTTTTATTACCTGTTCCTCTGTGCGTGGGGGTTAAATTGACTATTAACAACTGAAAAGGGCAAATGGTGTCAAGAAAAGAAGGATAAAGGCTAATTATGTTGAAATTAAAAATGTTTACACTGCGACCTAACGGGAGGTGAAAACAATAATCCTGAATATTTAACATTCAACAAAAAGGAGGAGAGAATTTGAAGAAGAACAGGTACTTATTTTTAACAGTGGTTATCCTTTTGGTGGGGCTCTTGGCGGCCGGCTGCGGCGGGGCCAAGGAAAATCCCCAGGCGGCAGGGGGGGACACCATCAAAATCGGTTTCCTGGGAGCAAAGACCGGAGGGCACGCCCATTACGGGATTGAGACCCTAAAGGGAATGCAGATGGCTGTTGAAGATATCAACAGCGCCGGGGGGGTAAACGGGAAGAAACTCGCCATTGTTGAGGGGGACCACGGCAGCAGCAGCAGTGAGGCCGCCAACGTTACCCAGAAGCTAATTACCCAGAAAGTATCCGCCATTGTCGGCGATCCCACCACAGGTATCACCAAGGCCGCCGCTCAGATCTGCCAGCCTGCCAAGGTTGTGCTTCTTTCGGCGGGAGCTGTGGGACCGGGAGTAGTTGAAATTGGTGACTATATTTACCGGGATACCCTGCTGGATGCCGTGGCTGCCCCGGCAGTGACCAGGTACCTGTCTGAGGAGCTTAACTGGAAGAAGGTTGCCCTGGTTACCACAACCGGTTTGTCGTACAGTGAAGGGCTGACCAGTATCTTCAAACCGGCCCTGACCGAATACGGGATGGAGATCGTGGCGGAACAGAGCATTATGGAAAAGGATACAAATTTCAGCGCCCAGGTTACCGCATTGAGCCAGAAGCAATTTGACGGTCTGGTCTTTACGGGCTATTATACCGAAGGCGCGCTTTTTATGAAGGAAATGCGCAAACAGGGCCTCCAGCAGGTTATGGTTGGCGGTGACGGCCTCCTGGGCAAGGAATTGTATCAACTGGGTGAAGGGGCTGTCAAGGGCAGCATGCTTTACGCCGGTTTTGCGGTGGACACCGAAAACGCAACCGGCAAGACCAGGGAATTTATTGAGAAATACCAGGCTAAAAATAACGGCGCCATGCCCGATATGTTCTCTTCCCAGGGTTACGATGCCGTTGTACTCCTGGCCGAGGCCATGGAAGCGGCCCAGAGCAGCGATCCCACCGTGTTCAAGGAAAAACTGGCCCAAACCAAGGATTTTCAGGGTGTAACCGGTACCATCACCTTTGACGCCAATCGCGAACCCATTAAGAGCCCGGTTTATTTATTGGAAGTCCAGGATTCAACGGTTTATCCGGTAAAGGCTGTCGTTCCCATTACAGCTTAGTTAACCGGGCCGCAAATCAGGCTTCGTCATGCTTTCTGGCAGCTATATCCGGGGTCCGGTTAATAGCCCGCTGGCAATAATTGCAGCCGGTCCGGGTCTGCCACGGTCCTGCCCCGGGCAAATTGCCCTTTGAGTCATATTTGCGGGGGGCTGCAACGACGTCCAGGTGCCTTACCGTACGCAACGAGGTCTCTGCCGCTGTAGCGGCGTCGGCCGGCAATGATTGGACTTATCATTAGTAACCCTGGAACAAGTTTCGATTATGCCGGCACGGGCCGGGTATAATGACATATTTATGTCTTTAGGATTCCCGCTATGGTAAACTGCCGGCCAAGGGCCTGTACCCTTGTTTTGGGACAGGCGCCGGCAGTTTCCCCGGCGGGCGGCAATATTTTGTTCTGTTATTAACACCCTGCCCACAGATGGATAACTTGCCTGGTTAGGGTTTGGTGCCGGTATAAGCTGGGAAGTTTGCGGTCATTAGGAGGTTTTTCTATGCTTTTACAGCAATTGGTAAACGGGCTGACCCTGGGTACAACTTACGCCCTTATCGCCCTGGGTTACACCATGGTTTATGGAATTATTCAACTAATTAATTTCGCCCACGGAGAGGTCTACATGATCGGAGCCTTTGTGGGCCTTATTATGGTGGCAGTTTATAAGGTCAACTTCTTTGTGGCCATGCTGGCGGCTATGGCTATATGTGTGCCGCTGGCGGTTTTAATTGAAAGGGTGGCCTACCGGCCCCTGCGCGGATCTCCACGCCTGGCCCCGCTTATTTCGGCCCTGGGGGTTTCTATTTTTCTGCAGACCCTGGTAACCCTCATTAAGGGTGGTCCCAACCCCCTTGCTTTTCCCCAGGTTATTCAGGACACTGTTTATACCCTCGGGCCAGTCAAATTTTCCACGGTCCAGGTTATTATTCTTGTGGTCGCCAGCCTTTTGATGGTCTTCCTTCAGTTTACCGTTAAATATACCAAAATAGGCAAGGCCATGAGGGCAACTTCAGAGGATTATGAGATTGCCGGCCTCATGGGAATTAACGTCAATAATGTGGTGTCATTTACCTTCGCCATTGGGGCGGCTCTGGCCGCAGCCGGCGGCGTGCTGGTGGGTATGTATTTCAATTCCATTCATCCCTTTATGGGGGTTTCCGTAGGCCTAAAGTCCTTGTGCGCAGCGGTTGTCGGGGGCATAGGCAGCATTCCCGGGGCTATGCTGGGGGGGATCTTTATTGGAGTTGTCGAGGTTATGGGCGTGGCTGCCGGTTTTGATACCTATAAGGAAGCCATTGCCTTCGGCCTTTTAATTCTGGTCTTGCTTGTAAGACCCACAGGTCTTTTGGGGCTTCCCATTCAAAGGAAGGTGTAAGTCATGGAAGCTGTTCTGGGCGTTCTCACCAACCCCTACTATATTCAGGTTGTGACCATGGTTGGCATTTCCCTCATCGCTGCCCTGGGTCTGCACCTGATTACCGGCATAACCGGACAGTTTTCCTTTGGCCACGCGGCGTTTGTAAGCGTTGGCGCTTACGCTTCCGCTTTGGTTACGATTCACCTGCATTTGCCTTTTTTCTTGAGTATGCTGGCCGGGGGGCTGGCAGCCGCCCTTTGCGGGGTTTTGCTGGGGTTCCCCAGCCTTCGCTTGACCGGAGATTATCTTGGTATTACCACCCTGGGATTTGGGGAAATAGTCCGGGTTGTTTTTATTAATATGAAAATAACAGGGGGAGCCAGCGGGCTGATCGGGATACCCCGGGAAACGAATATATTTCTTGTCTATGCCGTTGTGGTTTTAACCATCTGGGGTATGTACAGGATTCAGAACTCCCGGTTTGGCCGGGCTTTAACAGCCATCCGGGAAGATCAAATTGCAGCCGAAACAATGGGCATTAATCCCCTTTTATATAAATTAAAAGCATTTGCCATCGGTACCTTCGTCGCCGGGATTAGCGGCTCCCTCTTTGCTCATATGATGCAGTACCTTAATCCGGCCGATTTCGGCTTTGCCAGGTCCTTTGAATATCTTAATTTTGTTGTTCTGGGTGGTCTCGGCAGCATTCCCGGGACGATTCTGGGAACGGCCATATTGTCCCTGGCGCCCGAGTTTTTACGCTTTGTCAAGGAATACAGGATGTTAATCTACGGCGCCTTGATGGTTACCATGATGATTTTCCGGCCTTACGGCCTGCTGGGCGGGGTGGATATCCTGCGGGTGCTCCGGAATTACCGGGACCGGCTTAAGGCGCGGCGGGTTACTCCCTAGCTAGCGTTAAGAGAAACTTAACATGAGGTGCGGCTATGTCGGCATTACTGGAATTGAAGAACATAACTATCTGTTTTGGCGGTTTGGTTGCAGTGAACGGAGTCAGCCTGGAAGTCCGGGAAGGAGAAGTTGTGGCTTTGATTGGCCCCAACGGCGCCGGAAAAAGTACAATTTTTAACGTTATAACCGGCATTTACCCCCCGACTTCCGGAAAGGTGCTGTTCCGGGATAAAGATATTACCGGGTTGAAACCTTATGCCATTACGGACCGGGGTATTGCCCGGACTTTCCAGAATATTCGTCTGTTCAAAAACCTGTCCGTACTTGATAATGTAAAGATAGGCTGCCACTGCCGGGGCAGAGCCGGAATATTCGGCGCCCTGTCCCGCCACCCGGGGGTGAAGACGGAGGAAAAGGTTATGAGGGATAAGTCGTTAAAGGCCATGGATATTGTCGACCTGACCGGGAAGAAGGACGAACTGGCTAAAAACCTTTCCTACGGGGAGCAGAGGAGGCTGGAAATAGCCAGGGCGCTGGCCAGCGAACCGGTGCTTTTGCTGCTGGACGAACCCGCGGCGGGGATGAATCCCCAGGAAAAGCAAACCCTCATGCAGATGGTGCAGCGTATCCGCCGGATTGGTATAACCATCTTTCTGGTTGAACACGATATGAAATTTGTAATGAGCCTGTCGGACCGGGTAGATGTACTGGATTACGGCAGTAAAATTGCCTCCGGTTCACCGTCGGAAATACAGCGGGACGCGCAGGTAATTGCCGCCTACCTGGGGAAGGAAGTGGTCTAGGGTATGCTCCTTGATGTTGCTGATATTACGGTCTCCTACGGCGGTGTCCGCGCCCTGCGGGGCGTTTCCTGTCAGGTGGGGGAGGGTGAGATCGTGGCGCTTATCGGCGCCAATGGCGCTGGCAAAAGCACCACTTTGAGGGCAATTTGCGGTCAGGTGCGTCCTCAGTCGGGAACAATAACCTACGACGGAAGAATTTTAAACAAGATACCGTCTTATAAGATAGTTGCCATGGGGATTTCCCAGGTGCCGGAGGGCCGCAGGGTTTTTACCAGGCTAACCGTCCTGGAGAACCTGGAAATGGGGGGATATACCCGGAAAATTGCCGGGGAGGTAAGGGATTCCATAAAGGGGGTTTTTAAGCGGTTCCCCCGCCTGGAAGAAAGAAAATACCAGCTGGCCGGCACCTTGAGCGGCGGGGAACAGCAGATGCTGGCCATGGGCAGGGCCCTTATGTCCAGACCCCGGCTCCTATTGCTGGATGAGCCGTCCATGGGTTTGGCGCCCATGCTGGTACAGGAGATATTTTCAATTATCCTGGAAATTAACCAGGCGGGAACCACAATCCTTTTAGTGGAGCAAAACGCCAACATGGCGCTTTCCATTGCCAACAGAGCCTATGTCCTGGAAACCGGTGAAATCGTCCTCGCGGGATCTGCTGCAGAAATGTCCGATAATCCGGATGTCCGCAGGGCCTACCTGGGGGAATAAGCGGGTATCGGTTGCAGGGCGGTGTTTGCAGGGGACCGGGCGAGTTGAAGCTATTTAAAGAAGGGCGGAATTGCCTAATGGGATAAGTTGCTGCCTGCGAACAAGGAATTGAACGCCCGGCCGGTGTATATCTAATGCAGCTCCTAACCCCTGCTTGCCCTCACGGGATCTTGCCGGAACACTTGAAAGCTGCGGGAAAGAAAAAATTGGCCAGTTCCAATTTGGAGCAAGTGTTATTATTTCGTACAAGATGCGTGCTGTATTGGATCGGGTGAAATTTCGTACCGGGGCTGCCCCTATAGAATAATTGAGCAATAATAAAACATTTCACGTTTGTCCGGTTTTTTATAATTGGTATAGATATTGCACTACTATAAATACAGCTTCCGATTTATTGTTTCCCCGGGGGAAATAATAAACGTAGGGTACGGTAAGTAATTATCGTGCCTGCCAGTGCGCAAAGGAAGAGGATTTTGGTCCTCTTCCTTATTTTTATCTCATTCCAACTTAATACCAAATCAAATTTTTAGGAGGGGTATTATGAAATTTATCCGTGTAGACATGGCCACCAGAACTGTGAACGTTGGAGATGTGCCCGAGCAGTACGCCGGCTTGGGCGGCCGTGCCCTGACTTCAACATTTGTGGCAAATGAAGTGAAGCCAACTTGTCATCCATTGGGTAAAAGCAACAAATTAATCTTTGCCCCCGGCCTTCTCAGCGGCACCAGCGCTGTCCAGTCCGGACGCATTTCAGTGGGCGCCAAAAGCCCGCTGACCGGCGGTATTAAAGAGAGCAACTCCGGCGGCACCTTTTCCCAGAAGATGGCCAGAATGGGCATTAAGGCTCTCGTTGTGGATGGAATACCGGCTGAAGACAAGTACTATTTAATAAAAATAACCATGGACGGAACAACCCTGGAAGAAGCCCCTGCAGAAACCATCGGCATGGGGAACTATGAGGCCATTCAAGTCCTCATGAAAAAGTACGGCGAAAAAGTGGCAATTGCCTTAATTGGTCCTGCCGGTGAGATGAAGCTTGCCGCCGCCAATATTTCCTTCAGAGACCCGGAAGGCAACATCCGCAGCGCCGGCCGGGGCGGACTGGGTGCAGTAATGGGCTCCAAGAAGCTTAAGGCTATTGTTCTTGATGACACCGGCGCCCCCGGCGTTCCAATTGCCAACCCCGAAGCCTTCAAGGCGGCTGCTAAAGTATTTGCCGATTCCCTGCGCAAACACCCGGTTACCGGTGAAGGCCTGGCCCGTTTCGGAACCAACGTTCTGGTGAACATCCTGAACGAAGCCGGCGGCCTGCCTACTGAGAACTTTAAATACGGCCGCAACGACTGGGCTAACGAAATCGGCGGCGAAACCATGACCGCAACCATCGAAGAGCGGGGCGGCAAAGTTTCCCACGGTTGTCACCCGGGCTGTATCATCCGTTGCTCCCAGCACTACGTGGATAAAAAAGGCAAGTATATTACCAGCGGTTTTGAATATGAAACTATCTGGGGCCTTGGCGCCGACTCCAAAATCAGGGATCTGGACCTGATTGCCTATATGGACCACGCTATGGATGATATAGGGGTTGACAGCATTGAAACAGCTGTAACCATCGGTGTGGCTATGGATGCCGGTGTTATTCCCTGGGGCGACGGTGAGGCCGCCCTGGATCTGATCCAGCAAATTGGCAAGGGTACCCCCCTGGGCCGGATCATCGGCTGCGGCGCGGCGATTACCGGCAAGTGCTTCGGCATGTACAGGGTGCCTGTTGTGAAAAACCAGGCCATTCCTGCTTACGACCCGCGGGCGGTTAAAGGTATCGGCATCACTTACGCCACTACTCCCATGGGCGCCGACCATACTGCGGGTTACGCCACCGCGACCAACATCATGAGAGTGGGCGGATTTGTTGAGCCCCTTAAAAAGGAAGGTAATGTGGAGCTGTCCCGGAACCTGCAAATTGCCACCGCTGCTGTTGACAGCACCGGTATGTGTCTCTTTATCGCCTTCGCCATCCTGGACATTCCGGAAGGATTTAATGCCCTGATTGATATGATCAACGCCCAGTACGGGCTGTCTCTCACCGGGGACGACGTGACCGGACTCGGCATGGCAGTCTTAAAAACAGAGCGCGGCTTCAACGAAAGGGCCGGATTCACCAAGTATGATGACCGCTTGCCGGAATTCTTCGATGAAGAACTTGCCCCCCACAATACTACCTGGGACTTCACAGACGAAGAAATCGACGAGGTCTTCAATTTCTAAAAAATATATACTGGCAAAGCCGGGTGGGTGGGATTCCCCCCGGCTTTTTCTTATGATATTCAATCTCGCTGCAGGGGGCAGGGGCGACGGAAGGAACCAACAAGATTGACCGCGGTTACCTCCGGCGGGTTATTGTCGCCCGGCGAGGGAAACGCGGTCAATTTTTTTGAGCAACAACCAACCCAATACCGGCAGGTTTTAAACTCTCGCGGGTATAACGGGCGGATTATTGTTGGCGAGGGCAATATTTTTGGTTCAGGCAGAAGAATTTTCTTTATAATATCATTATAATCAAGATTGCGAGGCGGGAGGTTTTAGCTGTGGACAGGCCGGATTTTGAATGGTATAGGTCCCTTTTCCTGGAATGCATGTTAAAACTGGAGGGGTGGGATCCTTCGGTTTGTTGCGGGCCCAAATGGCTGGAACTGGGTACAGCAGAGTCAAGGCGCCGGCTGCTGGAAACAGTCGGCGCAGAGCTTAAGAAAAGCTGCGGAGCAGCCTTTGAGGTCAATGAAAGGCTCTTAGGGGTGGATGGCCCGGTTGAAAGTGTAATCATCCAGACATTTCACGAGTTTAACACCATTTACCTGGTGGAAAGGATCAATAAAAAGATACGGTCCGCACAGGGTTAGACCGGGAGGAAAGGCGGAAGAGATTAAATATTTAAAATATTTTAAAAAAACTTTGGTGAGCAAGGAGGAATTTTCAAAATCCTGTTGAATATGCTTTATTAAAGGTTGGGTAAACAGTCAATTTTGCCGGACTGTTTTTAAGAACCCACCTGATGTAATGGTTTTTGGGGGTATTAAAGAAACAGGTTGCCGGCCAAACACAGGTATCTATTGCCGGGTGGTTTGGTACGGAAACTTTTTGTAGCCCTGTTTCTTTAGTCAACCAATGACCATTTTTTATTTTCCGCCGGAAGGGAGTGATGCGAAGGGCAAATTAAAGTTGGATTAACCAGCGCGCGGAAGTACTCATTCTACAATCATATTTATTATTTAGAAGTCCAATAGGGTTGGAAACACTTTCGTAAAACCATAAATAACGGTTTTACCAGGACATCTGCCAAGAAGTAAGTGGCAGCGTGTAAAATGGGGATAGATAAAAGAAAGGACGTGAAATTATGCCTAGATGGGTTCCTCTTTTAGGTGGAGTGCTGGGCAGTACTACCTGTGGTTTGTTGCTCTACGCCTTTAGTGTTTTTATCAAACCCCTGAGGGGAGAATTCGGCTGGACGGCCACTGAAGTACAGATAGCTTACGCCATTTGCGTACTGATCTTCGGTCTAATGACCTTCCCCGCCGGCAAACTTAGCGACAAATTTGGGCCCCGGCCTGTGGTGGTTATTGGCGGCGCTATCCTGGGCATCGGTTTCTTCATGGTTTCCTCCATTAAATCCGCCGGCGATTTAAAACTCCTGTATTTGTATTATGGAATTATTGCCGGTTTTGGCGGCGGTTTGGTTTATCTGCCGCCGATCTCCACCGCCCCCAAGTGGTGGCCTGACCGGAGGGCCCTGGCCACAGGACTTACGGTTGTCGGTCTCGGCCTCGGTTCGTTTATCATGGGGCCCCTGGCCACCTCACTGATTAACAACCCAAGTATTGGCGCCGGGAGCGCGCTCCCCGTATTCAGATATGTCGGTATAGCGATGTTTATTATGGCTATCGTGGCCGGGCTTTGTCTGTCGAACCCGCCGCCGGGCTACAAGCCGGCCGGGTGGAACCCGCCTGCGCCGAAAGCCGGTGCGCCGAAAGTCGGACGGGACTACACCTTCGGGGAAACAATCAGGACCATTCAGTTCTGGATTCTTTACTTCGCTTATTTCTGTGGTTCCTTTGCGGGGTTGATGGTTATCGGGGTTATTGCCGCCCACGGTATTAACGAAATGAACAAGGAAGCGGCGGCCCTGGCGGGAGTTGCTGTTAGCGCCCTGCCCAAAGAGTTGACATCTGCCATTGCCATGCAGGCGGCTATTGCCACCAGCAGTCTGAACGCCGCCAACGCCCTGGTCCGGGTTTTAATCGGCGCCATTGCCGACAAAACAGGGACGAGGATCTGTTTCCTGGTTACCTTTGTCCTACAGGTGGTGGCCATGCTGGTGCTCTTCCCGGTAGGAAAAACCCTGTTCCTCCTCTGTGTTGTAGCCATTATTATCGGCTGGAACTACGGCGCCATGTTTACCTTGTTCCCGGCCACATGCCTGCAGTATTTCGGCCCGTCGGCCCAGGGTACCAACTACGGCCTGCTGTTCACCTCCTGGGGTATAGCGGGGTTTGTGGCGAACTTGCTTGCCGGTAGAATGTTCGATATCTTCGGAACCTACATGATGTCCTTTACCATCGGCGCAGTTTTAGTTGCGGCCGGTGTCATTGCCCTGGCCATAGCCAAGCCGCCGGCAAGGCTGTCGGCCTAAAAGCCGGCTGATCTTAACTTTTGACGCTAACAAAGAGCGCCCTGCCCAAAGCAGGGCGCTCTGTCCGGATGAATACCCGTGGTGAAGCTGCAACTAACCCCTGCCGGGGCAGGCGCAATTAATGAAAATATTCCCGAAGGTATCATCCATAGGACACCGAGACTCTCAATAAAAATAAAATGGGCGCTTTGCCGTGCGCCCAATGCAGGGGTATTAATTCTAAATATATTTTAATAGTAAATTATTGGCTATTCTTTGATCTTTTTCTTAACAAAGTAGCCCTGGGGATCAATCACCTCCCGGATTAATCTGATTTCTTCCACTGTGGGAGGATCAAATTCGTAAACATCGCTGGGAATAATCAATTCAAAACCGGTGGCGTCCTGTACGCTTTTAACGGTCTCACCGGGCAGGGTGGCGATAAGTTTCATCCGCCTGGTTTCATCATCAAAGCCAAGGATAGCCCTGGTTGTAATTACCCGCTGGGGGCCCTGGCCAACCAGACCCGCGCGCCAGCGTGCGTTGGGTGAACCGTCAAGATAGCCCGGGCTGGTGATATAGCTGATTTTTTCATTAAAGCGCCTGGGTTCGTGCACCATTATGATGATGGTGCGTTCGCAGGAACAGGCCATGTCGCTGGCGCCGCCGCTGCCGGGAAGGCGCGTTTTGGGTTTTTGGTAGCCGTCCGGGAAATCGCCCATCATGGTGGAATTGAGGTTTCCGTAAGGGTCGATTTCCGCTCCCCCGATGAATCCGATGTCGGCATAGCCCCTTTGGGTCAACTCAAAGGCAGAGTTCAAGCCCAGCAAATAATTGGCCCGGTACGTGGTCCGGGAATCTCCCACGGAAAGGGGCAGGCCGCGGCTTAACTCGGGTCCTACGGCGCCGGCTTCAAAAACCGGGACAATCCCCGGCCCGTGGGTTAACTGGGCCAGGGTAATGGCTACCATGGGCAGTCCGGTGCCGGCAAAAATGACTTTGTTGTCAGGCAGGGATCTGGAGCCTGCCACAACGATCATTTCCTGGGTAGTAAAATCTTCCGAGTATTTTGTCATTATGTCCACCTCCCTATGATCCTAACACGGTAAAGCCTGCTTCCAGGCGAATACCGGGTTCCATTTTTTGGGCAAATTGTAGCTGTTCGTAGGGAAGTCTGCTAATAAACTCGGCAAAGTTCTCCACACCAAAAATTAGATGATCGTAGTATTTTTGCAGCGGGGCGGGGTCACCCTTGCGGAATTTTTCACACGCTGCTCTAAAATCGCCGATATGTTTTTCATCGAAGTAATGGATACCGTGGCAGTTGCCCGGGTAGGAACCTAAAGGTACTTCAATAACGGCGTCAACTGCAAAGAACGGAATGCTGACCCGGTTCGGGTAGCGGGTCATTTCCGTATGTTCTATCAAACGTTCGCAGGTAACAATTGTGTGCGCGGACGCCATGGCTATTTCAGGGCAAGTATAAAGCGGACCCTGGATCCGGCAGTTGCCGTAAATGTCGGCTTCCTGCACGTGAACGACGGCTGCGTTCGGATGAGATGCGGGAAGAAGCATGATCGGCCTGCCGGTGAAGGGGCAGTCCTGGACAACAGCCCGGTTGCGCTGGAGCATATCGCTGCCCATGGGGCTGCGGCAGGGGATGAAAGGAAGTCCCATGGAGCCGGCCTTGAAGCGGGCGGACATGTTATAGTTACTCCAATCCTCCAATTCCAATTTTCCGGTTTCAGTCAGGTATCTTAATAGCGGGGAAATACCGAAAGCTTCGTGAGCCCAATAAGCGAGTTCCATTCTCCTGATACTGTTCTTGCTCTCGTCCAGGACCATGGCCCCGGCCAGATATTCGACGGCAAGGCCGGCGGACTGGTAGGAAAGGGTTAAGTCCTTTCTTCCCTGTCTGACAATTTCATGAACGATGGCAATGGGCTGGCGGCCGTTGACAAATCCGGCTACGCCGATGTTGTCTCCGTCCTTAACGTATTTTTGCACCGCCTCTTTCAAACTTAATCTTTTGTCTCTTTTTGATTTGTCCTTGTTCGCCAGAAATTGTCTGGCTTCGTCGGGTGACAATCCGGTCCATTCAATCATAAATTTCCCTCACCATGGTTTCCGGGAAAGGCGACGAAATACGCCTGACCCTCTTCCGCCGACTACGGAAGACAGCAGCCGGACAAAACATTTTTGCCTTCATTCTTTACAACTGCTGGAAACCTTCCCCTTTCTTTAGTTTAAGTCAAATTATCATAAAACGATCCACCCACCCATGAAATTATTTTATAGGTTTTGTTAAGAAATTTATATTGCCTATAGGAACAAGTTTGATTTGTCTAAAGGGACTAGTACCATTGATAGATTGCAGAAGGGGGAAATTATGTTATGATGGTGTCAGAAAATTAACTGAATTGGGAAATCCGCAACGATTCTGTATTATGTCACGGTATCTGACAAATAATTTAAAATCTTTCCCTGCAGAACTTACCGATTCACCCCTGTTATTCCTTCAAAAGCTTAATATACTCCAATAAATTTGCCGAGTTATTGTAAATTGGCACCTAAGTCCGGCCCAGTCCGGTCCAAAACAAAAATTCCTTTATTAAATCAAGAATAAAAAATTATGTTTTCAGCAGGCGCCAACCAATAATTGGGAACGGGTACATATTTGGATGCAAAAGGGACTAGTACCATAGACTGATTGTCAGGTTGTGAGTATGTGGTATAATTGTGCTATGATTTAAAAAATTGCAAATATTCCGAAATGGCGGAACATTGGGCTATTCCGGAATTGTGCTTGTTTTGTTGTTTTAATGATAGAGGTTCTACATATTAATGTAGTTTAAATAATATTAGAGGTGCAGTTAAATTTTCGTGTTTGAGATATGCATCTAGCCTTGATGAATCTTTGTGAAGTCCACGTTTGGTTCTTTAGGTCCGTGTCTGTTCAAAGGGTGTTATGGAAAGTGCGCTTTTAAAGGTGTTTTCTCTAACTTGGGGGGTGATGTGGGGAGGGTCTCGGGGGAATTAAAATTTATCGTTTCGGGATAGGAATTAGGAATAGAAATTTCTTTGGGGAGGTAAAAAAATGATAAACAATGTTAGTTCTAAAATTAAGAACATTTCCACCCTGCAGTATAAGGAAAAAAAATTTGAGTACTGGGGCCCCACACCTGACGAAGCCAGGAAAAGTATGGTAGAAAAGTCCCATGCCCTGAAGGATAAAAGAGTTACCCTGAAGGAAGCTGTGGCCGCCCACGTTAAAGACGGGATTAACCTCGGCATCGGAGGTTTTGTCAACACCAGGGTGCCCGTGGCTATTATCCATGAGATTATCAGGCACGGGGCCAGGGACTTGACCCTTTCCTTCCAGTCCAATTCAATTTGCCCCGAGTTGCTTGCCGGCGCCATGATCCTCGATCCGGATCGTGTTTCAATCAGGCGCGTGGAGTTGGCCTGGTGGGGCTATGAAATTATCGGTATTGCTCCGCTGGTAAGATATCTGTCAACCAACGGAATCATTGAAATGGATGACTACACTAACTACGGTATGTCCGTTAGATTCAAGGCCGCCTCCATGGGGATTCCCTTCATTCCGGTGCGGGACCACGGCGGCTCCGATATGGAATTGGTGAACAGGGGAAAAATGATTGAATGTCCTTTTACCGGCAAGAACGTATACCTGCTTCCGGCCTGTCACCCCGATGTGGGCATTGTCCACACCACCGCGGCTGACATGTACGGAAATGCCAGGATTTTTGGCGCCTACTGCACCTGTCCGGAAATTGCCATGGCCTCGACAACCACGATTATGACCGCGGAAAAGGTTATTTCCACCGATAACATCAGGTCTTATCCAAACCTCACCGAGATACCTTATCCTGTTGTGGATACCGTAACTGAGCAGCCCTACGGTTCCTATCCGGGCGCATCCTACGGCTATTACTGGTTTGATATGGATCACATGAAAATGTTCCGGAGCCTGTGTGATGATTTCCGGAAGACGGGCAATAAGGAAGGGCTGAAGAAGTACTACGACGAGTATATCTTCAGCTGCGACACCTATGATGACTTCCTCGAAAAAGTCGGTTACAAGACACTGAAAAAGTTAAAGGATATGGACGGCGGTCAAGCCATCATTTTAACCTAAATAATAATAACTGCTTAACCGGATAACTAATTATTAGAGGAGGTAAAAAAATGTCCGAATACACTCCATTTGAAATGATAGCCTATACGGGTTCCAGGGTTCTTGAGGATGAAAGGATTGTTTTTGTCGGTACAGGTTTGCCCATTATTGCTGCTATGCACGCCCAACTGACCCATGCCCCCAACCTGTATATGATTTATGAAGCTGGTTCACTGGCGCCGATTCTGGAAATGGGGATGCCCCTTTCCGTTGGTGATACCAGGGCCGCCCGCAAGGCCTGCTACCTCAAAGGGTTGTGCGGCGCTTTTGAGCTGACCCAGAGGGGGTGCGCCGACTATGCCTTTATCGGCGGTGCTCAGGTGGATATGTACGGGAATATCTGTTCAACCATTGAAGGGAACAATTACGATAAGCCAGGAATCCGTTTCCCGGGCAGCGGCGGCGCCGGCGCCATGGCGGCTAACTGCGAAAAGACCATCGCCATCATGGCCCTGGAAAAAAGAAGGTTTGTTAAAAAACTGGATTTTGTGACAAGTATCGGATTTGGCGACGGCTCGCCCGACTATCGTGAGAAAGCAGGCGTTTTGGGTTCCGGTCCTTACAGAGTAATAACGAACCAGGCCCTCTTTGGTTTTGATGAGGAAACAAGGAGGATGACGCTGCTGGAAGTCAAGCCGGGCAGGACACCCCAGGAAATCCAGGATCTGGTAGATTTTGAGCTGATCATTCCCCCCGATGTAAAGGAAATGGCCGAACCTACCGACGAGGATTTAAGGCTCTTGCGGGATGTTATTGACGCGGAAGGCTACTTCCTGAAGAGGGTTATTAAAAAATAAAGATATGCTACGCAGGCGAATCCGGCGAAAAGGAGGTGGTGTGTAAAAAGGCTGGCACTTATAAATTAAAAAATTAAGATATTTATAGAAATTAAGTTGATTGTATACCCCCTACTCACCCGCGCCTTGGCAAAAGGCGCACTTTTTTTTGACGATATTTCTAATTGCCAGGCTCCAGGAATTTTTCCTGAATGGCCAGAACGGCAGCCTGGGTCCGGTCACTTACATTGAGCTTCATTAAAATACTGCTTACATGAGCCTTCACTGTACGTAAAGTAATGTGCAGCCTGAAGGCTATTTCCTTGTTGCTGAGACCGTTGACAATCAGCTGAAGGACCTCTTTTTCCCGCACCGTCAGCTGTGACGCATCCTTTGTTGTTTGCTGCGGGGGTGTTCCCTGTACCAGGTTTACCAGCAGCTGGTTGGCAATGGAGGTATCAACAAAATAACGTCCCTCGGCGACGCTTTCCACAACCTCTATAAGTTGTTCCGGGGAGCTGTCCTTCAGCACGTAGGCGGAACAACCGTCCCGGATGGCCTGGACTACTTTGCTGTGTTCGTTGTGCACAGTTAGTATAATCACGTGAACAGAAGGCAACTTTGATTTAATGAGCCTTGCGGCCTGGATGCCGTCCATTTTAGGCATGTTGACGTCCATCAAAACCATAGTGGGTTTTAGTTTGATAGCGGTATCCAGGGCATCTTCACCATTTGTTGCTTCGCCCACCACGGGTATATCATGCAGCTCCAGGATCATCCTGAGACTGCGCCTGACCAGGGGGTCATCGTCCACCAGCAGCATTTTTATCTCGCTTTTTAAAAACTCGTTCATATCAATCACTCCGTATAGATTCGCTTCCATCCGGCCGGTTGTTGCAGACGTGGAGGGTTATAGTAAACTTGGTGCCCCAGCCGGATTGGCTTTCAACTTGGATGGAACCCCGGTGCGCCTCGATATTCTTCTTGGCGATGGCAAGGCCGAGGCCTGTTCCGCTTTGTTTGGTAGTAAAAAAGGGTTCAAAAATTTTTTGTTTAATCTCGGGCGAGATGCCGTCGCCCCAGTCTTCAACCGTGATCATGACCCGGTCGAAGGATGGGTGAGTGGAAATGCGGACTGTGCCCCCGCTCTCCGTCGCCGCTATGGCGTTGGCCAGAAAATTGTTGAACACTTCCCTCAGCTTTTCAGCATCCGCCAGAATACTTGGGACAAGTTTGTTTAAAGATGTTTCGATGATTATATTGTTATCGATCTGCTTTTTATAGCCGGCAACAAGGGTCCTTAACATTTCATTAATGTCAACTTCCCTCAACTGGAGGTTAGTTTCACCAGAAAAGTGCAGGAGATCTTCCATTATCCGGCTAACCCGCTCCACAGCTTCCTTGACGATTTCCAGGTCTTCGTGGAAATTAATCTTCCAGGCGGCTTTTTTTTCAATGGAATATAATGAAAGACGGATTGAAGTAAGAGGGTTTTTTACCTCATGAGCAATAATAGCCGCCGCCCGGCCCAGGGCCGCCAACCTTTCATTCTGCTTGACCTTTTGTTCCAGGACGGTTATTATGTGCTCCTTTTCCTTCAGCCCTTTTTCATAGGTCAGGGCGTTTTTTACGGCAATGCTTATTTGCTGCGCCACCAGTTCCAGCATACGCAGGTCTCTGATGGTAAAATCCCGGCGGCTTTCGGGACGGGTGATTTGAATGGTTCCAATAAAATTATCGTCCAAAAGAATGGGTGCGCCTAAACCGTAAAGGATGCTTTCCCGTCTAAGAGCGGACAGAAAATAGGGCGTTTTTTTTATTTCTTCAACGGTGTAAATGTCTGTTGAGCGACAGGCTTTTCTGGTTTCAAGGAGTTTCATAAACAGAAAATTACTTGAGGTATTATCTGAAAAAAGTCTGACCAGTCTTTCGCTTAAACCAATGTTGGAGTGAAGGGTGATTTTTCTCGTTTTTTCATGATAAAAGAAAATACCGCCCTTGGTATGCGGGATTAATTTTGGCAGGCAGGCGTGAACAGAGTGCAGGATTTCATCCAGATCAAGGTTGGAGGCCACAATGTGATTAATTTTTAAAAGAATTTCAAGCTCGTCCAGGGAAAGATCTTTTCTATAGTCCCCTCTGCTGCCTATCCTGGTGTTTGCCATGAAGTTCTCCTTCCTTTTCTATAACAATGGTTTTGTGGTTATTATAGAAATCAAGACAGGGACAGGCCAGGAAATCAGAGTTATAGGTATTTAAAATGTTATAAATTCACTGCATTAAAAATTATATCATTTTTCAATTATACTGTAAAAGACTCTTAACCTGGAATTAAGGTTATTACACCCCCGGCTCGACATGGAAAACGGCTACAGCTGTGGTAAATAACGAAAAAGAAGATGGAAAATAACAATGAAGCCGGCAGGTTTTTTCTGCTGCAGGGCAAAAAACCTCCTGCCGGGGATTTTTAGGGAAAATAGCTTGATTAGTTATTTTATTGCGAAGATAATGTAGAATAGATATATTGACCCCGGCCGAAAGGAGATGTGACTTGATGATCCTTCCCTATGACGGTATTATTCCGTTAATTGACGAAACAGTTTTTATTGCCCCCGGCGCCATTGTAGTTGGCAGGGTTGAAATCGGCCCCCACGCCGGCATCTGGTACAATTCTGTTGTGCGGGGCGATGTCGATACTGTTAAAATCGGAGCCATGACCAGTATTCAGGACGGCTCCATCCTGCACGAGCATGCGGGATTTCCCCTATTTGTGGGGGAAAGGGTTACAGTGGGTCACAGGGTTTTACTGCATGGATGTACAATTGAAAACGACGCCTATATTGGCATGGGAGCTATTGTCATGAACGGAGCCAGGGTTTGCCGGGGAGCAGTGGTGGGAGCGGGCGCCCTGGTGCCGCAGGGGATGGTAATACCCGCCGGGATGCTGGCCGTGGGTTCGCCGGCAAAGGTTGTCAGGCCGGTTAAAGAATCAGAGACAGACAGGTTTTATGGAGCTGTTGGCAGGTATCAGCAGATGGCGGAGGCACACCGCAAGCTGGTGGGGAAATAAATGGCCCTACAAAAATTTTTATAATCTTTGTCCTGCTTTATCCTAAAGGCAGAAATGAAAGCACCCAGTAAATCGCGCCGGCTAAAACAATGGTGATGGGCAGGGTAATCAGCCAGGTTATAATAATCCTTTCCGCGGTGTCCCATCTTACTGAGGAAAAACGTTTGGCTGAACCAACTCCCATGATGGAAGATGAGATAACGTGAGTTGTGCTCACCGGCATTTTGAGCAAAGTAGCTATAAGAATAACAAATGCCGAGCAGAAGTCCGCCGAAAAACCACTGACTGGTTCCAGTTTGATGATCCTGGTGCCCACTGTTTTAATAATCTTCCAGCCCCCCATTGAGGTGCCCAGGGCCATAACAACAGCACAGGTAATTTTAACCCAGAAGGGCACTTCCAGAGTTGCTTGAAATCCCCCGGTCACCAGGGCGAAGGTAATAATCCCCATGGTTTTTTGCGCGTCGTTGGTGCCGTGGCTGAAGGCCTGCCAGGCTGCGGCAAAAACCTGCAGAGAACGGAACCGCCTGTTCAATTTGGACGGATTCCCGTTTTTTAAGAGATTTCTGACCAGGTACATAAAGGTGTATCCTGCGGCAAAGGCAACCAGCGGCGAAATAATAAGGGCTCCCAGGATGGTTGTAAAACCGCTGAAATGAACCGCCCCGAACCCCGCGGCAACGATAACAGAACCAGTCAGTGAACCGATTAAAGCGTGGGAAGAACTGCTGGGGATGGCGTAATACCAGGTTATAAGATTCCAGGCAATTGCGGAAATCATCGCTGCCGTAACGATAAGCATACCGTTATCCAGGGTGAGCGGGTCGGTAATTTTTCCGCCGATTGTTTTAGCGACACCTGTAAAAGCCAGAGCTCCCAGGAGATTCATGGATGAGGCCAGAATAATTGCGGCCCTTGGTGTCAGCGCTTTTGTTGAAACGGAGGTAGCAATGGAATTAGCAGTATCGTGAAAGCCGTTTATAAAATCAAAGGACAGCGCGAGAAAAACCACAAGCATAAAGAGGACCCTTGGCTCATCAAACATTGCAATTCCCCTTAATGTCGTATGATTATTCGTTCCAGGATATCTGCTACGTCTTCACAGGCGTCCGTGATTTCTTCCATCATGTTGTAAATTTCTTTCTTTTTGATGATCTCTATGGGATTGTTGCAGTTGCAGAAAAGGGTCTTGAGGCTGTCCCGGAGCAAGTCGTCCGCTATCTTTTCCAGGTCGTTGATTCTGTGGGTGTGCCTGCTGATATCTTTGATCCTGTTATTACCCAGGTTATTTATGGCCGAAACAATTTCCAAAGTGCATGTTTCGATGTTTTTGGCGAAAAGCTTCATGTAATCATCGGTTTCTTTAATATTGAAGAGTTCAAACCTCCAGGTGCAAGCTTCGATAATATCCAGAACATCATCCAGCTTGATGGTCAGACCCAGAATGTCTTCACGTTCCAGGGGGGTTATAAAGGTCTTATTCAGGGCCAGTATTATTTCGTGGGTATACTGGTCCCCTTTGTTTTCAAGGGCTTTAATCCTGAGGGCGAACTCCTCGGTGCAGCCCAGGTTATTAATACTTTCCCTGAAAATACCGGTGGCGGTTTGGATATTGTTGGCTATGAGAATGAAATGTTCAAAAAAAATTTCTTTGCTTTTTTTGAGGAACATAGTTCTCACCTTCCATATAACAAAGTGCGTTCTCCACTGGTATCTTATCACGATCCGGGTCAATTCATTGTTAAAACTGTGTTAATTTTTTAGCCGGATTAATACAGATGCAGCACTCTTTATGCCGGTCTAACTGTGCATAAAGAGGAATTCATCAGGTTACACTGCAAGAAACAATGGACTTGGAGGGAGTGTTTTTTGCGGATGGAACGGGATATTTGTATTTTGGGAGTTCTGGTTGAGGGAAGGTCGGACCATGCCCCGGAAGTGCAGGAGGTTTTTACCAGGTATGGTTCCCAAATTCTTTGCCGCAACGGAATTCCGGATCCCGGGCGGGAACGCGGTATTATCACCCTGACTATGCAGGCCCGGGAAGATGAAAGGGAAAGGCTGGAAAAGGAATTGGGTTCAATCAAAGGGGTCAAGGTCAGGTCAGTATGCCTTACAGAAGCGATTGAATAACAATTGCTTTAGCTCTGATAAGAGATGGAGGACGCCGCTTGCCGGTTTAGCCCGAATAATAACAAGGAACTGCCGGACTAAAGGGAATGGCCTGTCAGTTATACAGGCGTCAGCCGGCAGGCGCCGGGAAGCCCCCACCTGTCGGGTGGCGGGTGCATGTCACTCGTAGTGTTCGTCTTCCCCTATTTTCAAAAGGCGGTTTAGCTTTAAAGAGATAAATCCCAGGACAGTGGCCACGAAAACAGCAAGGTACATACCAACACCAATAGCTGTACCCAGGGCAGCGGTAAGCCAGATGCTGGCGGCGGTGGTCAATCCCTTAACCTTGTTTTCTTCCCTGAAGATCAGTCCGCCCCCGATAAAGCTTACGCCTACCACAATCTGGGCCGCAACCCTGGCCGGGTCCATGTTGGTCCGGTAATAGGGAGGACCGTCAAATTCCAAAAAACCATAAATGCTGACGATGGTGAAAAGCGCGGCCCCAAGCCCCACCAGGGCGTGGGTCCTCATCCCGGCAGGCTTGTGCATGATTTTTCTTTCTGCTCCGATTAGAGCGCCCACCATGAAGGCCAGAAACAGCCTGATAATAATTTGCTTGTCATCAACAGGCATAACTTTCCCCCCTTACGTCTTTGTTACTGTAATAATAATATTTAACCGCGGATTTAGTAACACCTTGTTGGTGGAAGTTTTAAAAGATTTAAGAATAAATTAACCCGGCGGACGTAAGAAGGGCGCCCCTTAAGGGGCGCCCCGGAAATGACTGCCGTTCCCGGCCAATGACCGTTCGGCCCGTTCGATGGCAAGTCGGACCATGTTACCGCAGTCCCTGGAAGAGACATTACCGAAGTAACCGCCGTCCCTGCGCACCACGTCGCCTACACCAAGTTCGTTGGCTAATTCGTACCTCAGCCTGTCAGACATTACTCCTCCACGCCTTCTGCTCATTAGCCCAAACCCCCTTATTCAGTTGGAACGACAGCCGTTATTAGTATGTTTAATAATTTTGTTTTTAACCGTGCAAATTTTGTGAGTTTAAAAATTTATGAAGCGGTGAGAGCAAGGGCGGATTTATTTTTTTATGGTAAAACCCTTCCCCAAAACCTCGCTTGTATCGGAAATATAAACAAAGGCGCCGGGATCGGTTTCGGAAACAATGCGCTTTAATCTGGCCAGTTCAAAACGGTTGACTACACAGTTGACAATGCTTTTATCCTCCCAGGTAAAAGCTCCCCTGCCGAGAAAATAAGTTACCCCGCGGTGCATTTCAGCAATAATTCGGTTGCCGATTCGTTCGGATTTGCCGGAAATGATTATAACCGACTTGTTAAAATTAAGACCGGTTATCGTCGCATCAATCATTTTGCCGGCCACATACATGGAAATAATCGTGTAGAGTCCGATTTTTAACGGGAAAAATGCCAGGGATATGATTATTACCAGAAGGTTAGCGTAAAATCCAACTTCCCCGATGCTCATGTTTTTTTTCTTTCTCAAGATCACGGCAATAATGTCGGTGCCGCCAGTGCTGCCATTGCCCCGGAAGACCAGCCCCAAACCTGCGCCGCTAAAGCCGCCGCCGAAAATGGACGCGAGAAAGAGGTCTATCTGCGGCGGTTCAATGAGGTTAACGGTGGCCGGTTGTAAAAGAGTCAGGGCTAAAGTGCCTGCCAGGCTGTAAAATAAAAAATGCCGGTTGATTTCCCTGGCGGCCCACCAGAAGACCGGTATATTGATGACGAGTATGCTCAAATAAACGGGTATCTTGAACAGGTAAAGGAAGGTCAGGGCCAGCCCCGCAACACCCCCGGTCAGCAGGCCGTAAGGGATTAAAAGGATGTTCAGGCTTAAAGCCAGCAGGAGAGCTCCGGCCATGATCTGAAGGAGATTTATTGCCGCCTCCTGCGGGAAAGAGCGGATTATAAAAAACCGGCCCAAATGCTTCCCTCCGGGTAAATCGCATTATAGAAAGAGAAAGAGCCTGGACTGCACTTGCCAAGCTGGTTGGAGCACCCGGACCCTATCTCCACGTATTAGCATTTATTTCTGTCCCGCGGCCGGGGCCCGGGGCGCTTGTCTTTGGTTATCAAACAGTTTTGGGGAGATATCAGTAACTGCCAAAAAAATAATTGCCGGATCTAAGTATACGGCAAAACCACAGGTTTTATTAATTTTACTTTTTTCGGCTTGAATTATTTAAGATGCTAAGCCGCCCGGTGAGTGCCAGGTGGGTCAGGATAAACATGGCGTGGGACCAGTTAAGGGGCATTGCCCAGGCCGGCCCGCCGCGGTTTTTGTCAGCCTGTTCCGGCAGCAGAAGGTGCTGATTTGCCTGGTTCAAACACCAGTTATAAAGATCCCGGGCCCTGGCCCTGTTCCCGGCCAGCAAGTGGTAAATGGAGAGCCAGAAGGTAGCAATTAGCCAGGGGTTTCCTCCCCGGTAGCAGTCCCCTTCGTAGCGGTGGAGGCCGCCGGTGCACGGGTTCCACAGTTTTTCCTCAATGGCCCTGACCGTTGCCTCCATGCGATCGTCCAGGGGATCTATTACAGCGAAGGGAAAAACCAGGCCCAGAAGGGCTGCGTCCACCCTGTCGTCCTCCCCGATAAAGTAGTTCGGGTAGATGCCGGTGGGGTCCGTGCCGGTGAATGCCCTTTCTCCCCTGCCCAGGAAGCTGTCATAGGTGTCCCGGTAGACCCTCCGGTTGATCCCGCGCCTGAACCGGTTCAGGCGGCCGGACCACTGATGCCTTAAAATGCCTTCCTGCACGCTCCTGGAGGCTTCCAGCCAGCGCCGGGAAGGCTCCTTTTCCCCCTTTATTGCCGCCAGTTCCGAAGCAGCCTTAAGACCCGCAAAGGCCGCAGCGGCAGAATAGGTTCCCTGTAAATACTCATCTTCCCACGGGTCAAAACTTGGTGCAGGCAGGCCGTTGGCTGCCAGCTGTCCAATCAGGTAGCCGGCCGCGGCTTTAAGGGAGGACCAGATTTTTTCCAGAAAACCCCTGTCCCTGCTCAGGGAATAGTGGTGCCCGTAGCCCCAGAGCACGGCCCCTACCTGATCGATTTGCTCTCCCCAGAATGGCGCCGGCATTCCATCTAAAAAATAACGCTGCCGCCAGCCCCCGTCCCGGTTCTGAACACTGGCGGCAAAGCCGTAAAAATTTGCCGCCAGTTGGGTATAACCGGCCTCATCCAGCGCCGCGGCCACAAAGACGGCATCCCTGGGCCAGCAGTAGCCGTAGCCGCCGCAGGCCAGGTAGAAGGGATCAAACTCCGGAGCGGCGATAGAGGCCCCGGTTTCCCCGCAGGTCATCAGCTTCATGGCCAGGAGGGAGCGGTTGTAAGCCGGGTGCTTGAAATCCCCGTCCCGGGTCCGGGCGCCCTGCTGAAGCCAATCAAGCCAGTACCGCCGGGTGTTTTCCAGCCATTGGTCTCCCCCCCGGGAAGTTGCTTCGGATAGCAGCTTTTGAACCTCTCCCTCCCCATGCCCGGCTGCCAGGTAAAGGGTGAAGATTTTCGATTCCCCCGGCCTAATTTCACCCAAATCCCAGGACAGACTTCCCGCACACTGGCGGATGGAATCCCTGTTTCCCCAGAGTAAGCCTTCAGTTGCTTCCCGGTAAGGGTCTGTCGAAGCTCCCCGCCGTCCGCACTGGTATCCCGTAAGGGGGCAGCCGCGGCCGGTAACGGCGAAATACGTATCTCTCCGGAAAAAAACCAGGGAATGGTTGGTAAAGTCCAGGTAAACGCCGTCGTAAAGGACGGATTCCTCTATTTCAAAGTGGCAATACAGGAAAAGGGATATCTTTTCGCTATTGCTTCCCGTATTTTCAAGTTCGTAGTGCCTGGTCAGAAGGTCCTGTGCCGGCAAAATAAAGTCCCTTTGCGTCACCTTCAGCTGACTGGACCGGCCGGTCAGGGTGGTTTCCAGAATGTTCGTGTTGTCCAGGTAACACTGGGAGGACGACCACTCGTCCAGGTGAAACCATTTGGTTGAGCTGTTACCCACCCTGATTCCGGCCCAAAAATGCCCCAGGTGCTGGCCGTAGTCGATGCGGGGCCAGAAAAGTCTATAAATTTCACCGTTTTTTCTTACCGAGGCGTTAAGCCTGGAATTACCTATAATTGCTTCGGGCATTTCCGGCTTTACAGGTTGATTTATTTTCACCACCACCGTTTCCAGGAGTTCCTGTTGTCTAGTATTAGAGTTAATCAGCGATTATCCTTTAAGAAAACCTTTGATCCGGCGTAAAAAGTCACCTGCCCCTTCAAGGGCGATAAACTGCCGTCTGTTGTTTTGTTTCTTGTCAGGTAAAAATCACCGTGATATTATAAGGAAACCCCAAAACAACGGAAATGTTCGTTAGTTGCCCGTTGCCGGAAAAAATTGTGGGGTAAGCAAAGGCGTAGTTTAGCCTTGGGTCAAGGTTTAAATCTACTCGTAAGCTGCCAATAAGAAGCAATAATAAAGAACAGTTGGACAAAGGGAGATAGCCGGGTAATTACACCGGGGTTAGCTGGTACGTCCATCCCCTACCTTTCCCGGGTGGTGGGGGCAGGCACTTGATAAAAGGGGTGGTGGCAGTCAAATGAACCTTAATATTGAAGCCGGCCGGGGCGATTCCCCAACTCTTAAGACCCTTAGGGCTGATATCGACCAGGTGGATTGGCAGATCATTGAACTTCTCGGCAAGCGTGCCCAACTGGTGCGCCGGCTGGGAGAAATAAAAAAAGGGACTCCGGTTCATGATCCGGACAGGGAGAGAGAGGTTCTGGCAAAAGTGAAGGGGGCAGCCCTGGAAAAAGGGCTGGATCCGGACTTCGTGGAAGACGTTTACCGGACTCTTTTTACTTATTATATAAAATTGCAGCAGGAGAACCGTCTCCTTGATACCGATACCTGTCCTTGATACCTGGAATTACAGGAGGGGAACCGTCCTTTTGATACCGTCCCCTTGATAGCTGAAGTACGTCGTTTTAAATGGTATTGCGATTTCTAAAAAACAGAAGGCAGAGGTGTCAAAGACTTTGCCTTTGATACCCCCACCGAAGTATCCCAGGCCCTGTTCTTGAAATGAAAGTTTTTTCAGGCCACCAGGCTCTTGGCAACCGAGTATGCGGGATCCCGGTCCCGAAATACCGGAGCTAATATTCACCCTTCATCCGGCGCCGGTGAACGACGGGGGCGGTTTAACCCTTTAAGTCCCCTGCCCCGAGCCACAGGTTCCGCTTTTCCAATAAACTGGCGCAGGTCAGGATAAAAAAGGCTGCCTCGGCGCAGAACCAGTTGCTTGATTGGGACTCAATGTAGGTTTCCCGGACGTGGCGGACTTTCTCGTAGGCGGACCTGTAATCCCCGTGCAGGCAGGCGTAGTAACCAAGGATCATCCAGGGATAATCAGGCGGGCTGATTTTAATCCAGTCCGGCTGATACTTGTTAAAGATCTTGTACAGTCGGGCGCCCCTTTCGGATTCAGGCTTATGAAGACCGCAAAGGACAGGGAAAGCCTGGCAGGAAACGTCGGGGTAGAACTTTTTCAGGTTGACGCCGGGGCGAAACCAGCCGGTTTTGCTGGCATGGTAAAGTTGAATCCGCGGATTCCAGAGCATTCTTTCTACTCCCGCAGCAATGGATTTCGCCCTGGCCAGGTAGCAGGGAGCTTCCCTGTCACCCAGGCAATCCAGAAGGTGGGCGAAATCCTTCAGACCCCGGTATGCTTCGCAGTTGTCCATCAGGTATTTGACCCTGTGGCTGGCCAGGGCGTAGGTCAGGCCATCCCGATCCATCAAGTTTATTATTGATTGGGCTATTCTTTTCAGGCAGGAAAGGTTTTTCCCCACCCAGTCGCCCTGCCCTGACCGGCGGTGGTAAATAGTGATCAGGGATAGAAAGGTCCCGGCGTAGGCATCTTCCGAATCGGGCCTGGCGGTGCCGGGCTGGTTGTTTTGATCATAATGATAGTCTAAAATAGTACCATTTTGTTCAATATTTCTCAGATACCAGTTCAAATAGCGCTTCACCAGCGGGTAGGCGGCAGGTTCCTTTAGCATAGCCCTGGCCGCAAAATTTGAAAAGTAGGGGGTTACCCAACCCTGATGGGGGTAACGGGTTATGGCGCCGTCGCTATTTCCGCTGTTTAAAATCTGGCAACTTTTTAGCCATTGAATCTGCGCAGCCAGATTACCTTGCAGGGCATGAGCTACTTTGGCTGCATTGCTGATGTATTTCAAAGGAAACACTCCAATAAGATTTTATTACATATTATGGTTTTGCCCGGGTTAAGTTTAAAGGTGCGGGGAAGAAAGTACAGCGGGCTAAAGAATATCGTTCCCCAAAGAGGGGCGGAAAACTTTAAACTACTGAGTACATGTTGTGATACCGCCGCCAGCCGGACACCCTTTTTTTGTTATCTTTGCGCCGAGCCAGGGGTTTCCCAAAAAATTAAGGCGCCAAAAAATAACCCGGAACCGTTATCCAGGATAAGTACAGGAGAAATTGCATAAAATATTTATTACTTTAAAGAGATGCCGCAAGGGATTTGTACGCCTTTCGCTGAATAGTTTTATAAAACAAGACCTTATCAGTGCCCTGGAATCTGTTCCCAAAAAAACCGTTTATTGAAGAAGGGGAAATGCCCTGTGAGAAGCCCTCGAATCCTGCTGATCTTATTTGGCCTGGCCTTTCTTGTCATTCAGGTCGCAAGTTATATGTCCGGTATAACCAAGCATGAGGAACGGGTGGTGAAACTCGAGAAGCAGGCCATACAATATGAAACCAAGGGTACCTACATTGACTTGAAACTTGACCCGGCCCTGGAGCTGAGAAAAGAAAGAACAAGGTTCAAGGCCGAAACGGTTAATTTTGTTATTAAGGTGCTCATTATTGCGGGATCAACCGTCTTTGTTTTTGCCCTGATGAGGGACCGGGGGGAGAGGGAAACCTGATTTGCCGTTCCCCGGCCCGCGAGAGCAATAGACCCCTTGCCGAGGGGTTTTATTTGTTTACAGCACAGGTATAAATTCCTTGAATCGATGCAGAATATAAAAGGCTTTCACTAAATATTCTGGACGGAGGTAGTATATAACCATGAAAATGGGTGCGCATGAAGCAATGGAAATGCATGAAATCTTGAGAGAATCTACCTGTATGATTGACCATTACGCCATGTATTTAACCCAATGCCGGGACCCGGAACTGCGCCGGGTATTGGAGCGTCAGCAGCGTCATATGATTGATTCCTATAATACCAAGATAAATGTCATGCAGGGACAGGGTATTGACATATCCCGGGCGCCAAGGATGACCATGGGCGCCACCGCCGGAATGGGCATGGACCGTCAGCCTGATTACGGCATGCAGCAAACCTCACAGTCAAACCCCAGGAACGAATCCAGGAATCTGGAAGACCGTACAATCGCCGAAGGGGCCCTTTTGTTTCATAAGTGCGGGGCCATGCGTACAACGAACGCAGCCCTGGAATGCGCCAACCCGCAGCTTCGTAATTTGCTGGCAACCTCATCCAGGTCCTGCATGGAAATGGCCTATGAAATATTTCAGTACATGAATAATAAAGGCTGGTACCAGGTGCCTGTTATGCCGGAACACACCCTTAATCAGATGCAACAAACGTACCAGCCTATGATGGGACACTAAAACAGGGCGGGACAAAATGCTAACCGGGGCCCCACCGGGTGGTGGGGCCGTAAAAGGTGTGCTACCGGCAGTCATATCATTAATTAGTCTAATCGTAATTAGTCCAATCGCTTTGGTAAGCCCCGGGTCTTAAAAAATATTAAGAGCCGTGTTTTACCCTCACTCAAGCCTTCCCCCAAAAGTTAATAATTTGGACTGCTAAAAGCGTTATGATCAAAAGACATCCCAGGACTGCCAGTATCCTTGTCCGCCTATGCTTTGCGGCCAGAAGAAGGTGTTTTTGCTCCAATCCGTCAATCAACTCGTGTATTTTTTGAATTTCCCTGTTGATTGCTTCAGTTTTTTCCGTGGCCGGGCCTACGATTTTTTTTTGCAGGGTTTCAGCCAGGGAAAGGACCATTTCCCGGCTTTCCTCGTGCTTTTCACCGTTCATCAAAGCTCCCCCCGCCGGTCTGGCTGATGGCGTCCCTGAGGGCTGCCAGGATCATCAGGGGGACTTGCTGCACCCTATCTTCCAGCACCTCCAGTCTTTCCTTAAGCTCTTCCATCATAGCCCTGTCTTCAGCTTTAAGCGCCTCAAGCCGTTCGGCAACCCTTTGATTTTCCTCCAGCACGGGCTGCACCATTTTCTTTTTTAGACCGGAAAGGATGTCCTTTAAAAGTTGCTGGATTAACTCGTCACCGGAGTGCCCGTACTTTTTTCCCTCCACCATTGAATTCATTAATATTCCCCCTTTTATGAATAAGCTTTGCTTCTATCCAATAATTAAGCCCGATCAACAGCCTTTTTTAAGGCTAACAAAAGCCTCAGGGTTTCCCTTTGGGCGTACTCTTCCAGGGCGGAACGGACCCGCTCTCCAAAGTCATTAAGGAGGTTTTTCTTGATTTCCTCACCTGCAGATCCGCCAATTTCCCTGATAATCCTGCGCAGCCGTTCGTCCAGCAGCCTTGCGTTATCCATCTTCAACCCTCCAAAGTTTTTTCGCCGGCAAAAGCTGCCCCGGGGGATAAGTTTTGCCGCTTATGATTATCCAGCAATCCGGAGTTTCTTGTGATTTTAAAAAATGTAACTTATTAAGGCCCCGAAAAGAAAACCACGTTGCGGATTTCCTTTAACCTTCTGTTTGAGCGCCTCAGGATTTCCTGGGCCTTGCTTAAGCGTTTCTTTTGTTCCAATATGGGCGCCCCGGTCTGGAGATCATCCCTTATCCTTCGAAGCGCATCGCTAAGCATGAAAAACAATTCCTCAACCGAAGCTAAATAAAAAGCCCTGCCGCTGTTGCCCAGGATGCCTTCTTCCAACCGTTTTAAAAAAGCACCCAGCTGGCCTTTGTCTTCACCGGTCAGGCCTTTTAAAGCAGAAAGCAGGAAAATCCTTGGTTTGGAAAAGGCGAGGGCTGCTTCCGATGCTGCCGGTGAGGTCAGTTTTTTCCGCACAAAATTTGCTGCAGCTTCTTGCTGGGCAAGGCTCAAAACGTCGGCAAAATTGATTAGAAAGAAGTATTTTTCCTCCTCCCTGCCCGGTATTTCCCCCTTTCCAATTAATCTTTGCGCCCGGGCGCCGAACAGGGTCCCAAAATGCTCCTTGTCCATGTTGTTCAGAATATGTCTGGCGTTAAGGAAAATCAAACAAATATCACACTCCTGGATAATTTGCCTGGTCTTTTTGTAATGGTGCTTTTGAATCCAATCCAGTCCCGGGGTATCGATAAAGTCAGCCAGTTTCAGATATTCGCAGGGATACAGAATCTCAACCAGCTCAATCCGGAAAACATTTTCCCTGCTTGTTACCAGGTTTCTAAAACTATTCACCTCCATGGGATGGGAAAGATCGAACTCCATTGTTCCCGCCTTCTTGAAGGTAACCCTCACCTCCTCCGCGGTTTTGCCAGCCTTCAAGCGCTTTAACGGGATCGGCTTGAAGGCTGCCGGCAAGGCAGGGCTTACCCTGGTTCTGGCAAAAGCGCCGGCGGCAAAAAGCTCTTTCAGATGCTTGAGTTTTTTGTCCATATCCCCCCCTGATACGTGTTGAAAACGGCCGCCGGAGGCGGTCTCGAAAAAAGATACAGGGGAATCGGCAGCATGAATCCAGTTTTCCAACGCAGCCATTTCATTCAGGCGCAAGCTGGCCCTGTCACCGATGGAATCGTACATTTTCAGGGTTGCCTGGAGCGGATAGTGCACGGTTGCCCTTTTTTGTTGTCCGTAAGATATCCGGGTCAGGGAGGCAGTTGTGGGTCCGTCAGCCCTGGGGAGAAGGTCATCTTTTAAAAGGGCGTTGAAAAATGTCGACTTCCCGGTTGAAAATCCGCCGGCTGCTGCCACTGTGAAGCGCTTGGCCTCAATCCGGTTGTAATGTTCACTTAGCTTTGTCCTGTCCAGATAAGGCTCCGTCTCTTTTGCTGTCAGGAGACTGTCCAGCAGCTCCAGAAGGGCATTCCTGCCCTCTTTAACGCCAACTGTTCCGGGGCGGTATGGCCTGCCGCCGGGCTGACCGGTTTCCGCCTCGATATTGCCCGAGTTGATTGAACTGGAGAGCTTTCCCAGCGCCTGGATAACCGGGGGAAGAGTATGCAAAAATCGCCTGGTATTTAGAATTACCCGCGCTGTTTCCCGGATCCGCCAAAATTCTGAGAGAAACATGGAATCGTCCCCTATGTTGGTGGTCTTTTCTATTCTCCTGGGCAGCTCCGATTCAATTTTTTTCAAGGCAGCGGAAGTTTGCTTGTGGGCGGTGCGGGCCAGAGCAACTTCCAGGTACAGACGCAAAAAATCGATGTTATCTTTTTTGAGGGTATTAATCGTGTTTAATTTTACCGGGCTTAAAAATATTTCCCTCAGCGCTGCCCGGGTTAATTCCAGAGAGGAGCCGTCTGTTAAACCAAGATTGCAGTTCAGCCAGAAGGAGATGTCGCCGGGGTTTCTGTTTTTCCAGATGGATGAGAGTTTGTAAAGAAATAACCGGTTAAAATCCTCAATCCCGCGCTGGTGAAAAAGATAGAGTACCTTATCGGCCTCCCTTGCTTCCTGTTCAACCAGTCCGATATACTCACCGTGAAAAGAGTCTATACCGGGTGTATCCGTAAGGCAGCATCTTTTTAAAAGGGGAGCGGGATACTCGATAATAATCCGCCTTAACGGCGTTTTTAATTGATTTAAAAAACAGTGAAATTCATCCCTTTGCCGGAAGACCTGTTTTCCCCGGCCCCAAAAAACAGTTGCCTTAAATGTTCCTCCGTAAACGAAATGAAAAGGGCAGAAGGTGCTGGGGATTGCTCCCACCGGGCTGAGTTTTTCACCCAGGAGGCTGTTTAGAAGGGTTGATTTGCCTGCGTTAAAGGCCCCCAGGATCGCAACACGGGGTTTAGCAGGCGGGTCGGTTATTGTTTCTAGTTTTTCCAGACCTTCCACAAACATTTGAACGTCATTCAAAAAAACCGCCTCCGGGAATTATGTTAAACATTTCTTATCCTTCTATATATTAGCCCGGACGGGGTTATATGCATTATGAAAAGTGTTGAAACTATTTCTTTCAGGTTTAAAGATAACATAATCCCGTGATAGGATCCGGTCATCCGGTGATAGAATAGGATCAGAGAGAACTACCCGGCTTTTAAGGAGATTGGTGATCGAATTATGTTCAGTACACCAAAGGACCGCTATTTATCAACCGCCCAGGCAGGTGAGTTCCTCGGAGTTACCCCCTCCGGGATTCGCCGCCTGGTTCGGGACGGGTTTCTGGAAGTAAAGGACACCAGGTCTTATAAGTTCGGCCAAAATTACTATTTTGATCCCGGGGACGTAGAAAGACTACTTCCCAGGATTCCGGACTTTAAGAGAAAATGGCAGGCTGAAGAAGACGTCCGTCTGGGGGCTAAAAGGGCTGCTTTTAGAAGGTTAAACGCGGAAAAAAAAGCACGGGAGTACCAGCAGGTTAAGGAGCAATTCCTGTCATCCCTGGAGCATTACCCGGAAAAGGGAGCAGCCTTGCTGAAGGCGTCCTTCTACCTGTATCATTTAAACCATTATGCCAAGGGAGGGGAAGGCTACCTTTATGATTTAAAAGAAAAGGTTTTAAAAAAATTTATGGAAGAGTTTTCAGCCGAGGAAGGTCTGGAAGTTCTTTTTGTGGAGGGCGAACAAAAAATATTACTTTGTCCATCCTGCCGCCGGAAGGCGCAAAACATGGATTTGGGCTACATTCGCTACAAGTCTGCCCACGGCGGCTGCCCCCGGTGTCAAAAAGAAAGTGACTATTACAGCCTGATCGAATTCAGGGTTCGTTACGGGGAACACAGCTTCTGTTTTCATACACCCTACCATATTGCCAGGGGCTGGCTGAAGGACCCCCTTGAACTGCCGCACCTGACCAGCGCCCGGGGAAAAGAGGGAGCCTGCGCCTTCGGACGCCCGATTACCGAAGCAGAGGCTATGGCAGTCAGCCTCGAAGAGGTTATCGGGGAACTGGAAAGGTTTAGCGGGGAAAGACTGGAGGGGACTTAGGGCTTTGAAGACGGTTTATATCTTCGGTGCGGGCGCTTCCGCCGCAGAGGGGGCGCCGGTGGTACGCAACTTTCTGCGTATTGCCTACCGGCATTTTAAAGAAGAAAGGGAAGAGCCTGACCTGGAAATCGTCTGGGAATTCCTGGAGCATTTCTATGGGAGCCGGACGGTCATCAAGACAGGTGTAGATTTGGATAAATACCCCGGGATTGACGAGATTTTTAACATTGTGGACTGGTACCTGCTTCACAATCAATCCTTTTCTACCAGGTTTCACCGTTCCCGCTTGTACGACTTAAAAACGGCCCTGGTTAAGCTGATCAGCATGACCCTGGACAGAACCCTGCCGGCGGATAGCGGCATACACCATTCCTTTGTGGCGGGGGTACTGAAAAAGGGTGATACCCTGCCAACTTTCATTTCTTTAAATTACGATATAATTCTGGACAGGGCGGCAAAGGCTGCGGGCTGTGTGCCGGAATACGGCTTTTACGGCAACCATGACAACCACCTGGAAACCAGGGGGAAAGTACCCCTTTATAAACTGCACGGTTCCCTGAACTGGTCCTTTTGCCCCCTCTGCGGGGAAATTTCAGAGCACGACGATAAGGTCGCCCACCTCCTCTTTAAAAAACGGAACATGATTTACTGCCTGGCTTGCGGCGGGGGGAACTCCCAGGCCATCATTATTGCCCCCACTTTATATAAAGCCTATAACATCAGCAGGCTTCACAACATCTGGGACAGTGCGGCACGGGCTATAAGCCTTTCCCGGCGGGTGGTTTTTATCGGCTACTCCCTGGCTGCTTCGGACACATCCATCATCGCCACGGTGAAAAGGGCTTTAAACGCACCGGATAAAAAAAGGGAGATCATGGTGATAAACCCCAATGAGCGCGTCTGTGAGCGTTATCGTCAGATTCTGGGGGAGGACTGCCGGATTATCTGTGAAGGGTTCAAAGGGGTGGTGATTTAGGCGGGCCGGTGATGAAAAGGAACCGGGACCGCCGCCCCATGGGGGGTTCTCCGGGGTGGTGATTCAGACTACGCGAAGGCAGGGTAAAAAGGAGGCGGGGACAGGTAAGGGTTTTAAAAATACTAACATAAGCGGCTATTACAGCCGTCTTAGAAACTCAAGGCAATTTCCTCGCGATCCAGGCGCCCTCTGATCAACTGTGCCCTTTCCACCAGGCCGGAATTTCCTGCCGCTGCCCGCTCAATCTGGCGGAGCAGGTCGATTTCCCTTCTGAATAGGGAAAAGATATCGCCGGGCTGGAGGGAAGACATCTCCTGCAGCTCCGCAAAACTTGCCCCGTTGTACCAGGCAAAGGCTAAGAAGCCAGGAAGGTTTGACCAGGTGCAGAAGTGTTCCGGGACACCCAACCTGAGCAGATTCCGCCTCAGAGAGGTGACTTTATGCAAGGCCGGAAGTTCCACCTGCATTACCCGGGTGTTCTTTCCTGGAATAAACTCAATGCCCGCCAGAACGGCGGCTGCCTGGGCCGGGTCAAAATCTTCAAGCAGGCCGGAAAAGGCAATTTCCGTAACCAGTATTTCCTGCACATGCAGTTCCAGGGCGAACAGTCCCCGGGGATAAAATTCCCGGCCCTTTAAATACCCCAGGTTTTCCAGGAGGTCTTTAACCTCCCTGAATTCAACAAAAATTAAATCTACCTGCCTGGTGGCCGTCTCGTACTCCTCCCTGAGCCGGCGGCGGAGGGTCTCAGCCTGCAGCAGTTGTTCAGCTGCAGCCAGGCATTTTTTGTATTCCTGACAACTCTTAGGGGCCACGGCTGAGAGCTTTTTTTGCAGGTGCTCTTTTTCCCTTCTATTCTTTTTCCACCGGTAGCGCCTGAGCTGTTTGCGGGCCTTATTACGCTCCAGAGGACAGGCCAGGGTCCCGCTTTCCTGGCAAAGTGAGGCTTTGGCCGTGGAGATTTGTCCATTTAGCAGCTTGATTTCCTGCTCCAGAAAGCTTTTTTTCTTATTTAGCTGGTACATTTTGTAATTGTTATTTAAAAAACGGTCAATTTCTTCATCTGTTTTATATCTTAACAGGCTTAAAACCGTGTTAGGGGAAATTACCAGCCTGCCGGATACGGGTTCAACATTTTTTTCGTCAAAAAAGCCGGTTTGTTCCGGGAAGCGGCTGTCGATACGAATAAAAGCGTAGCCAATCCGGTCAAAGCCACGGCGGCCGGCCCGCCCGGCCATCTGGAAAAACTCCCTGTTTTGCAAAATCCGGAAGTCGTGTCCGTCCCATTTCCTGGTAGAATCAAAAACAGCGCTGGCGGCCGGAAAATTGACACCCGCCGCAAATGTTTCCGTACAAAAAATCACCCAGAGCAAGCGCTTTGAATAGAGCCTTTCCACCAGATATTTAACCGGCGGCAGCATTCCGGCGTGGTGGTAAGCGATGCCCTGGAGCAGCAGGCGCCTCAAGTTGCGCCAACCCGGTCCGCCGAAGGTTCCGGGTTGTTCCGTTTCCGCCGCCCGGATTTTCGTCTCAACTGCTTTCTTTTCCTGGGCATTAAGGAAATCCCATTCCCGCCCCAGATCCTGGGCAAGGATTTCCGTCCGGCCCCTACTGAATACAAAAAAGAGGACGGGCAATTTGTCCTGAATTGATTCTATAATTTCGCTGCAGGATATTTCCGGCAGTTCCAAAGGGTTCACTCCTCCATCCAGCGCTTCCTGGTGCGCAAGGCTTTTAGCTGCTCAGCCAGATCCCCCACCTCGCTGCGTGCTTCCTTTTCCTGCACAATCCGGCCATCGGGCAGGATCCACTGTACGGCCAGGGGGACGCGTCTCTTTTTTTCCACGATCACAACGACGTTTCCCCCCCGCACAGAGCTAATCCAATCCGCCATTTCGTCCGCGTTCGGAACCGTTGCCGACAGGCCCAGGATTTTAATGTGGGCAGGCGCGAAAAGAATGCTTTCTTCCCAGGTAGTACCCCGCTCAGCATCGTCCAGGTAATGGATTTCATCAAAAACAACATAGGAGATTTTCTCCAGTTGGGCGGGCTCGCTGATGCACCAGTTCCGGAATATTTCCGTTGTCATGATCAGCATCGGCGCACCCGGGTTAATGCTGACGTCGCCAGTAACAAGTCCCACTGTATCTTCCCCGAATAACTCCTTGAAGTCCCTGAATTTCTGGTTGGAAAGGGCTTTTAAGGGGGAGGTGTAAACCATCCCCAGTTCCTGGGAGATCACGTTCCTGGCCAGCATTTCCGCTACCAGTGTCTTCCCGTTTCCCGTGGGCGCGGCCACCAGGACCGACAATCCCTCCCGCAGGGCGTCAGCTGCCTCAACCTGAAAGTCGTCAAGGGACACAATTTCCGTTTCCGCCGGGGGGACAATTTCCCTGCGTACAGGTCTTTTTTTTCGGATTGGTTTTTCTTTCCCGGTAATTTCAACTTGTTTCCGGGGGCGTCCGGCGGCAGGTCCGAATCTGGTTAGAACAGCTGTCAGGCGCGGGCGGACTTCCTCGAGATCCTCGCGCCTCAAACGGACGGTATCTTTCCTGTCCGGTAAGACGGGGGTAAGCACATTATCTTCAATCAGGCGCCTGAGCTGTACCATGGAAATTCCCAGGAAGGCCGAAGCTTCGGCTAAAGTTAGATTCTGCCGCCTGTTTGCCAGTTCCCGGAGCCTGGTTCTGTTTTTCCTTAAGGCCTGGATATCGGAAGACCAGAAGCGGATCCTGTTGTCCAGGTAAAAATGGCCTATTTCTTTGGCCTGCGCCATACCTGTTAGAATCTCCTGTTCCAGACCAAGTAAATTCGCCACTTCTTTGGAGCCCAGGGAATGTTCCTGGAGAAAAGAAGGGGCGCTCGCAGCATGGGGCGGGGCAAAATACCTTCCGGCCAGATCACCCAATTGTTCCACCAGCACCTCGCCGGGGAACTCGCGGCGCAGGCACTGGTATTCTTTACCGTCAAATTTCACCGGGAGTGTGCAGCTGTCTGCCAGGCCCTTAAAGGCGTTTTGATTAAGCCCCAATTCCTCCGGGTGAAAAAAAGGGCGTTCCAGGGAATCCAGTGTATTCCGGCAGTCCTCTTTACTTTGGCGCCGTTCCACTTCCTGCCTGCCCTCCGGGCTGTCCACTGTGGTTATCAAAGCCCGGGTCAGCCTTACAAAGGGTTCTGTATTGTTCTCCCGGGCCAGCTTATCCGCAATATTTTTATGTCTGTGGAAGGCGCGAAGCAGGCCTGGAAGGCGGCGGGGTTTTTCCCGGACGTAAGCCAGTAAAAAGTCCCAGGCGCCGCTGCTGTCGGGAAGTGTTAACCGGCCATCGGGCAGTTTGGGAAAACGGCGCCAGATCTGGCCGGGTATGTTTTCAATCCCCGTCCCGGCAATGATTTCTGCTTTGGAACGGGGTTTACCGTCAGATAACAGGCGGGTAATGGTTTTTACCTGCTCCCCGTCATCCCCATCCACGGGGACGGGTTCTTCCGTAAAGTTGTATTTCTTCAGTTCATTCAGCAGTTTGGGCAGGATCCTTCGTAATTGTCCCCGTTCGCTGTGCCAGACGATCCCGGCTTGTGGTGAAACCGGGCCTTCGTTTTGATCAATAAACCAGCCGCGCCCGGTCTTAAGCCTGCCAATCCGGAGCTCCTCCCTTTCAACTAAGGAGGTGAGCGCCCCGGTCAGGGCGTCGTTGCCGCAATCACATAGAGTGTATATCTCTTCTAAGGATACGGTTCCCTGTTTTTTTAATAGGTCAAGAAGTCGATCTGCAGCCTGTTTTGTTCTGCTGTTAGCCAAATTGTCCAAACACCCCTGGCCCGGCTTTCCGTATTATTAGTAGTCTAGCACATCCGGTCCGGATTTAACAATAATTTTGCCGGTAATTTAGAATTATTGCATTAAGCCGCTTTAATTAAGCACAGGTATGGCAATTCGTAAAAAAAATGACCGGATCACCGGTCACTGCGCGCTTTACTGATTGTTTAGTTAGATTTAAATTTCTTTTGGCGCCTGCTTTTTTAGTTGCGGAGAGTATTTCAGCTACAATAAGCATCAAAGCCATAATCACTGAAATAGCGCGGGGTATTTGTTAAAAAGTTTGGTCTGCGGATATTTACCCTAAATGAAAAACAGGCCAAAACCGAAAACAAGCAGAATCAGAATTAAAAAAAGTACAAAAGCCCAGTTGCCGAAGCCAGCTATAGGGGCTTGCTCAGCGGCGAATTCAGCCATCATAAAACCTCCTTTTATTTTATCCCGGCACTTAATCTTAAAGGCAAAGGGTGCCGAAGAGCTGGACGTAAAAAATCAGGATTGGGAACGGGGCAAAGACCTGGTTTTCGCAGGCTGCCCAAGTTGCTTAAATAACGACCTCCTTGATTAAACGCACTTTTAAATAAGGAAGATGCCAAATGCGAAAACGAGAAGAATCAGAATCAGGAACAGGACAAAGGCCCAGTTACCGGGGGCTCCGCAAACTACTTTTTCTGCTGCAACCTCAGTCATTTTTCTAGCCTCCTTTTAAAGTTCATTCTTATTTGCTTACAATACCAGTGTATAATAACAAAAGTAAAATATCGCAAGCAGGAGCATGCCCGGGAAGTTTAGAAGTACAACATAACATCTGCTTGCCTTTCAATAAAAAGATACCTTTATTTTTCTAATCTATAATATGAACGAATAAAAAAATGGTTACCGGGTTCAAATAAATTGAATCCGGTTTAAAAATACAGACACGTCAAAAAGGTGGCGTGTCGCCAGATTTGGCTTGACGCCGGCCAATTGTCCGGCGATCTATTTTATGCGCCGGCGGGTTGGAAAAGATACCTCCCCCGCCAGTGGGATCAACCCCGCGTATTTTAAGGAGGCCTAGGAACATGTCCGATCATTATCGCGTCAGAGTTGCCGTCATAGGTGGCGGGGCATCGGGTATTGTGGCGGCCATTGCAGCGGCACATCAAGGGGCGGAGGTCGCAATCCTGGAAAAAAACCAAAGAGTCGGCAGGAAGATCCTGGCCACTGGCAACGGAAGATGTAATCTAACCAACACGGATTTGAGCATAGCCAACTATCACGGTAAAAATCCTAAATTTGCCTTTACTGCCTTAAACCGTTTTGATTTTAAAGCAACCGTTAAATTTTTTGAACAGCTTGGGGTGGCTTCGAAGGTTGAAGAAGGCGGCAAGGTGTTCCCTGTTTCCAACCAGGCCTCCAGTGTGCTGGATGTACTGCGCTACGAGTTGGAAAGAGCCGGAGTTAAAATTGTCTGTGAAGCAGATGTGGTCAAGATTGGGAAAAAGGGGGCAGAGTTTGAAATTTATCTGGGAGATGGCGAGTTGTTATACGCGGACCGGGTGATTATTGCATCCGGGGGCAAGGCTGCGCCTCAATTCGGCTCCAACGGCAGCGGCTACGCTCTGGCTGAAAGCCTGGGTCACGTTATCGTTGAGCCGTTTCCAGCCCTGGTTCAGTTAAAGCTGTCATCCAAATTCTTAAAACATCTTCAGGGGATTAAATTCGAAGGCTCGGCTGAACTAATTGTTGATGACATTGTGGTTCAGACAGCTTCGGGGGAAATACTATTTACCGCGTACGGCATATCCGGTCCGCCTATTTTCCGCCTGAGCCGCAAGGCGGGAGAATATCTGCAAAAAAATAAAATCGTTTCGCTGAGATTGCAGCTGGTGGATAATCTTGGACCGGAGGAGTTGGAGGATTTATTGACCAGGCGATTTAAGTGGGGACCCGGGAAGAGCGTCGCTTTTAGTTTTGTTGGTTTCTTGAATAAGAAGCTGGCGCCGGTTGTCTTAAAGGAAGCAGGTGTAGATACCAATAAGCCTGCCGGTCAGATTACCGCCAGGGAGCGTAAAAAAATCGTTCACTTCCTTCAGAACTGGAGTTTTCCAGTAACGGGGAACACTTCCTGGCCTGCCGCCCAGGTTACCGCAGGCGGTATCGACGTAAAGGATATCAACGGAAGCACTATGGAGTCGAGGCTTACACCCAAACTGTACTTTGCCGGTGAAGTTGTGGATATTGACGGGGACTGCGGTGGTTATAACCTGCAGTGGGCCTGGTCTTCCGGTTATGTGGCCGGGAAAAATGCCGCGCTTCCCTGAACACGCATGTTTGTGAGCCCGGTGTAAATATTAGTTGCAAATGGTTCTCGTTACAAAACAGTACAAGATGGAAGTTTTGGGAACACATTATGTCGAAAAAATATAAAGGTTTTTTCCAGGTCCCCCGAAGCACTGCCGCAAACCCCGGTTTTCTTCTGGCAGATTTTTTGCATGATTAATCTGCAAGAAATAAATTCGAAATAGGTGGATTGAATGAAGAGACAGGGACAAAAAGCAAAGAATGCCAGTGCGGGAAGTGTGGCATGGGTGTATGATGAGGAGCACGGCTGGATCAACGTAAGCCTGTTTCTAAAAAAAATTGAAAAGCTTGAAAAAGAGTTGTATTCCAGGTTCCAGGAGATGGGATATATTACATGAAGTGCGCATTAAAATATTTGTCTAAATACCCGGAAAAATGATGTTAAAACTCATTTGTCCGGGTATTTCTTTTTTAACTTTAAATTGCTTTTAATTTTATTGTTATGCTATAATACCCCTTAAGCAAATCAAATAGCCTGTCGGGGTTTTGCTCCAAAAAAGCACAGACCGCATTATTCTTTAAGCAAACGCAAGTCCGGCGGCGGGATGGGTTATGTTTGATTTAGTATATCTTAAAGGAGGGTGAATATATCAATCGGGGTAAAGGTTTGACCCGGGTCGTTTGACGCTTCTCCAGATTTAGTTAAGCAGTTAATGTTTTGTATTGAGGTGGGCAGGAATAGCGCAGAGCGGCAAGTCCGTTAATCTGTTATGGAGTTTTAGAGAGTTAAATCTGGAACAGGGTCTTAGCGGCGGCATTCGCGATCAGACCACATGCCCGTAACACGGTCCCAGGTAAAGTGATAATCTGAACCACTGATTGGGGAGAGTGGAAACTTGTTTTCAAGATTGGATTTCCGGTTCGTTTTGGGTCGCCGTGCCGGATAAATTATCGAAAAAAGCCATTTTCATTTATCTTGCTGGAACAGCTAGGAGATCAAGGGTAGCGTAGCGTCCCCTAACGCCCAGTGTCAGAAAAGATGATAATTTACAACAGCTGTTTTGTGGATTATCATTTTTTGATATACCGGGTTGGGATATGGTAAAAGGTAGATTAAAATGGATATCGGGACAAAATGGTGTTGTTTCTTTTAAATACCAGAACATGAAAAATATAAAAATATTTGAGTTTTTAGAGCATGCAATTTAAAGCAAGGGGGGTTCTAACTCGTGGCAACATGCTCATGCGGTTGCGGAGAAGATGAACTGACTAAACAACTGGATAAAATTATTGACCCTTATAGGGAGCGGCCCAGCGGTCTGATTCAGGTGCTGACCAAAGCCCAGGAACTAATCGGATATTTGCCCAAATGGGCTTTGACCAGTATTGCCAGAGGGTTGGAGATATCTCTTCAGGAAGTGTACGGCGTTGTTACATTTTACGCGTTTTTCTCCCTGATTCCAAGGGGCAGGCATAAGATTAGTGTTTGCGCCGGGACAGCCTGCTACGTCAAAGGGACCAACATGGTTACCAAAACAATTAGGGAATCGCTTGACATAAAACCCGGTCAGACAACTCCCGACAGCCGTTATACCCTGGAAATTGTCCGTTGCATCGGCGCCTGCGGCCTTGCGCCGGCTATGATTATCGATGGCAAGGATGTTCATGGACGTTTGGAACCGGAGGAGATTCCTGGAATTCTAGAACAGTACGCGTAATACCCGTTACCAGGTTGTTCATTCCTCACCAGTGAATATTGTTCACAGTTCCAAAATTATCAGGAAGTGGTGTAAAACCAGTTGCCTGATTGGGGTATTTTGAACAGATACGGCTGGAGGATTTAAACGGAGGTGTGATTAAGTGAAGTCTTTGGACGAACTGGCAAAGATTAGGGATAGCAGGCGGGCCGCCCTTAAAATCAGGGAAGGTGTGCCCTCCGCCACCGAAAAAGCTCACATTATGATGTGCGGCGGTGCGGGCTGTATCTCATCCAAATGCACTGAAGTCGTGGAAGCGATGAAGGAGTGCCTGGTTAAAAATGGCATTGCTGATCAGGTACAAATAATTCTAACCGGCTGCATGGGACCCTGCGATATGGGACCTGTTGCCATTATTTATCCCGATGCTACCTTTTACCGCCGGTTGAAGGCGAAAGATGCCGAAGCCATTGTCGAGGAGCACATTATTAAGGGAAACCCTGTACAGAGGTTGTTGTACAGGACGCCCGGCGCGAAGGAACCTACCCAGTGTGTGCATGATATCGACTTGTTTAAAAAACAGAAAAAGGTTGTTTTAAGGAATAACTTTTATATCGATCCCACTTCCATCGAGGACTACATTGCCAGTGACGGCTACGCCGCCCTGGGTAAGGCCCTGACCCGGATGCAGCCGGCCGAAGTCATTGAGGAAGTAAAGAAATCCGGCCTGAGAGGCCGCGGTGGCGCCGGGTTCTCTACGGGTATGAAGTGGGGCTTTACCGCTGCGGCTAAGGGAAGCCCGAAATATGTCGTTTGCAACGGCGATGAGGGGGACCCGGGCGCTTTTATGGACAGATCCGTACTGGAAGGCGACCCCCACAGCATAATCGAAGGCATGGCCATTTGCGGCCGGGCCATTGGGGCCGAACAGGGATATGTTTATGTTAGAGCCGAATATCCCCTGGCCATTGAAAGATTGTCCAACGCCATTGAAGACGCCCGCAGGTACGGCCTGCTGGGGAAAAATATTCTTGAGACCGGCTTTAATTTTGACCTTGAAATCAGGATTGGCGCCGGCGCCTTTGTCTGCGGGGAGGAAACGGCGCTGCTTACTTCCATTGAAGGCAAGCGCGGCGAGCCCAGGCCCAGGCCTCCCTTCCCGGCCAACGAAGGTGTGTGGGGCAAGCCCACGGTTTTAAACAATGTTGAAACATGGGCGAATATTCCGGAAATAGTTCTTAAGGGAGCCGACTGGTTTTCCTCTATCGGCACGGAAAAGAGCAAGGGGACTAAAGTCTTCGCGCTGGCCGGCCGGATTAACAACACCGGTATCGTGGAAGTGCCCATGGGTACCACCCTGCGGGAAATTGTTTTTGAAATAGGCGGCGGAATTCCCAGGAAGAAACTTTTTAAAGCCGTCCAGACCGGCGGCCCTTCCGGCGGCTGTATCCCGTCAGACCACCTGGATACTCCTGTAGATTACGATTCTCTGGGGGCGCTGGGCGCCATCATGGGTTCCGGCGGGATGATTGTTATGGACGAGGACACCTGCATGGTGGACATCGCCAAGTTTTTTATTGAGTTCTGTGTTGATGAATCCTGTGGTAAATGCTCCCCCTGCCGGATTGGGACCAAACGGATGCTGGAAATTCTGGAGCGGATTACCATTGGAAAGGGTAAGGAAGGGGACATCGAACTTTTACAGGAACTGGCTTCCACAATTAAATCCACCGCCTTGTGTGGTCTGGGACAGACCGCCCCCAACCCTGTATTGAGCACAATCCGTTACTTCAGGCATGAGTACGAGGAGCATATCAAGGAGCATTACTGCCGTTCCGGAGTCTGCGAATTCAAGGAATAAAACCGCTCCCGGTTCGTTTGAAAGGAAATGGAAAATACGGGAGTTTGGAGGGGAAATAAAAATATGCTAACATTAACGATTGATAACCAAAAGATAGCAGTGGAAGAAGGGACAACCATTCTGGAAGCTGCTGAAAAATTGGGAATCAAGATCCCGACCCTTTGCTATCTAAAAGACATTAACGTCATCGGTGCCTGCCGGATTTGTGTAGTCGAAGTGCAGGGGGCCAAAGCCTATGTGCCGGCCTGCGTTGCCCCGGTTGCCGAGGGTATGGTTGTCCGTACCAACACTCCGGCGGTGATTAAAGCCCGCAAGCTGATTCTTGAACTGATCCTTTCCGACCACCCCATGGAATGTCTCACTTGTATCCGCAACCAGAACTGCGAACTGCAAAAGCTGGCTGAGACTTTCGGGTTGACGGAGATCCGCTTTGAAGGAGAAAAAACCTCGTACCCCATTGATAATTCCAGCCCGGCCATTGTGCGGGATCCCCGCAAATGCGTGCTTTGCCGCCGCTGTGTTTCGGTTTGTTCCAATATCCAGACCGTTAACGCCATTCAAGCCCAGGAGAGGGGTTTTAACAGCCTGATTGCTCCGGCCTTTAACGAACAGATAGCCAATATGGAATGTGTCCAGTGCGGGCAGTGTTCCCTGGTCTGTCCTACCGGGGCTATTTACGAAGTGGATGATACGGAAAAAGTATGGGAAGCCCTTGCCGACCCCAAAAAGCATGTCATCGTCCAAACCGCGCCGGCGACCCGGGTTCAGGTGGGGGAAACCATCGGAGCCGAGCCCGGCAGCATTGTTACCGGTCAGATGGTGGCCGGAATTCGCCGCCTGGGCTTTGATAAGGTCTTCGATACCGACTTTACCGCTGACCTGACCATTCTTGAGGAGGGCAACGAGCTCCTTCAGAGGATTCAAACCGGCGGTACCCTGCCCATGGTTACCTCCTGCAGTCCGGGCTGGATTAAGTTTGCCGAGCATTTTTACCCTGACCTGCTGGACCATCTCTCCACTTGCAAATCGCCGCAACAGATGTTCGGCGCCCTGGCCAAAACCTACTACGCTGAAAAAGCCGGCATCGACCCGGCGGATATTTTCAGTGTCTCGATTATGCCCTGCACTGCCAAAAAGTACGAGTGCACCAGGCCCGAGATGAGGAGCAGCGGCTACCAGGACGTTGACGTGGTTCTTACCTCCCGGGAACTGGGACGCATGTTCAAACAGGCCGGCTTGGATATGGCCAACCTGCCGGAAGAAGAATACGACGATCCCCTGGGGATTTCAACCGGAGCCGGCGAAATCTTCGGCGCCACGGGGGGCGTGATGGAAGCGGCCCTGCGGACTGTTTACGAAGTTGTTACCGGCCAGGAGCTGGCGGACATTAACTTTGTAGAATGCCGCGGCCTGGAGGGAGTTAAGGAAGCAGTGGTCCAGGTAGGCGACCTGCCGGTGAAGATAGCCATTGCCAACGGCCTGGGCAACGCCCGTAAGGTACTGGATAAAGTACGCGCCGGCGAAGCCGACTACCACTTTATCGAGATTATGTGCTGTCCCGGCGGCTGTATCGGTGGAGGCGGTTCACCCATTCCCACCAATACCGAGGTTCGCCTTAAGAGAATCAATGCCGTCTATACAGAGGACGAGCGTATGACATTGCGTAAATCCCACGATAACCCGGCAGTTAACGAACTCTATAAAGAGTTTCTGGAAAAGCCGCTGGGCCACAAATCACACGAACTGCTCCACACCCATTACACCAAAAGGAACCGTTATCAGGAAGAATGCTAATAAAACGCCCCTGCTAAACAGCCAGATAGAAAAGTCCCCCGCCAGGGGACTTTTCTCATTTACCCAAAGCCCCAATAACTTAATAACTTAGTTTCCCGGTACAGTAACTTCACGGTACAGTAACTTCATGCGGTACAGTAACTTGCGCGGTACGCAGCTTATGGTGGGGACCAGGGGCCGGGAGTGCGGGGGGGTGCGCATAGCAGGGGTGTGCCCGGGGGCAGGAACTGCCTGGCGCAGGTTATAGCCCGGCGGGGTTCATTGTCTTCTTCGCTGAGATGGCCCAGGACGACCAGTTTGCATTTGGAAAGCCCCATGGACCGGAGGGCCTGGCCGCACTGTTCATTGGAAAGGTGACCGGTGACGCCGAGGTTGCGGCGAACGATATGGGGGGGTTTTCTGGAGTGTTTATACATCTCCGGATCATGGTTGGACTCTATATATAAATAATCAACCGATTTAAGTGCCTCCAGGCAATAATCCGGTACAAAACCGGTATCGGTGATAAGACCCAACTTTTCGCCGTCGCCGCTGAAGGTAAAACCGATGGTTTCTACATCGTGGGAAAGGGCGAAATAATTTACAGTAAGGGTGCCGATGTTTTCCGGGGCAAGCGAGGGGAGGACGCGAAATTCCGGTTGCCCGCTGAATGGGACCCTGGCGCAAAGCTGCTTTAAAACGGGGCTGGAAGAATACACGGGAATCTTTCGTTCAATAAGTATATATTTAAGGCCGTAAACGTGGTCAATGTGGCAGTGGGTTATCAGTACAGCGTCAAGATCGCCCGGCGTCAGCCCCACCCTGTCCAGAAAAGGTTTTATATCTCTCTTTCTAAGCCCGCAGTCCACCAGTATACAGGTTTTTTGATCCCGGATAACAATACTGTTGGCATAGCTGCAGGAGGAAAGAGTGCAAAATCTCAAGGTTTTTTAGCCTCCTTTATTGTATCGTCTCGTACAATACTTATTTTGACAGTGCAGGAGGAGATTCCTTCATTTTGCAGCAAGTCGGGCAAGCCGGATAATTCTTCGGGCCGGGTAATATTTCGGTAGTGCAAGGCCGGATAATTCTACACAAAACGCCTTGTTATACTAAAATATTACTTCACCGCGGAAATGGTATAAATATTGACTTTAAAACAGAATATAAAGTTAAGAGCATTTGCCTCCAAAGATGGGTCACAAAATAATAGCGAGGCTTTAGGGAGGTATCCGAGGTTGGCGCATTATCGCAGTGAATTACCAAGGGTGGCTTATTTTTGCATGGAATACGGTCTGAACGAGAAGCTTCAAATTTACGCGGGTGGACTTGGTGTGCTGGCCGGTGATTACATCAAGGCTGCCAGAGACGAAAGGTTTCAGATGGTGGCGCTGGGAATTCTGTGGAGGCAGGATTATACTCACCAGTTTATAGGCGAAGATTTGATGCCCTATGATTTGTACCCAAATCTTGATTATAAGTTTGTGAAAGATACCGGTGTCACTGTTACTGTACGGATTCGCGGTGAAGATGTTACCTGCAAGGTGCGCCTGGTGGACCAGTATGGGAATATTCCCCTCTATCTCCTTGATACCAATTATCCGGGCAGCTCCAACGGTTGGATGACAAACCGTCTTTACGCAGGGGGGCCCCAGGAAAGGGTGGCGGCACAAATCATCCTTGGAGTGGGGGGTATCCGGGCCCTGAGGGCGCTGAAAATCCCCGTTGATGTATACCATTTCAATGAAGGGCACGCCATTCTGGCGGGGATTGAATTGATCAGGGAAAAGATGGATGATGGCAGACTGTCCTTTGAAGACGCCTGGCGGGAGACCAGGAAACAGGTTGTTTTTACCACCCATACCCCTGTGGCGGCGGGAAATGAGTCCCATGCTCACGAACTTTTGGACCATATGGGCGCCTACAATGGACTGGATTACAACCAGATGAAGTTTTTGGGCGGGGATCCTTTTAATCTGACCGTAGCGGCCCTGAGGCTTTCCCGGATCACCAATGCCGTGTCCAAAACCCACGGTAAAACAGCAAGGAATATGTGGAGGGGTATTTATTATGCTTCTCCTATTATTTCTATTACCAACGGCGTGCATATCGACACCTGGCAGGATCAGGGGGTAAAGACAGCCTTTAAAACCGGAGGCGATATCTGGGAGCCGCATATGCGGTTGAAAAAAGATTTGCTTGATTACGTTAAAAGACATACGGGTACAAAATTGAATGAAAATGTGTTGACCATAGGCTTTGCCCGCCGGGCCGCCCCCTACAAGCGGAGCGATTTAATTTTTAGAAATGAGGAAATCATTGCTCCGCTCTTGAAGGAGAAAAAAATACAACTGGTTTTTTCCGGCAAAGCCCACCCCGAAGACAGGATGGGTAAGGAAATCATCAAGTCTCTTATTGAAATGGATCGTAAGTACAGGGACAGCATCGTCTTCCTGGAAAACTACAACATGGAAGTGGCCCGCATGCTGGTACGGGGCTGTGACCTCTGGCTCAATAACCCCAGAAGACCCATGGAGGCTAGCGGCACCTCGGGTATGAAGGCTGCCGTCAACGGAGTGCTCAACCTTTCTATCGTGGACGGCTGGGTGGGGGAAGGACCGCAGCACGGCGTAAGCGGCTGGCTGATAAACAACGCTCACCGCAATGACCCCGATCTGGATCAGGACGCGGAAGACTTGAAGGCGCTTTATGAAACGCTGACGGGGGAAGTTATTCAGACCTTTTATCACGACCGCACCAGGTGGCTTGATATGATGTTTGCTTGTGTCGATATGGCCCACTGGCAGTTTTCCTCCCGGCGGATGATCAGGGAGTATTATGATCTGATGTACCGGGAAGAGGAATTCCCGCCAGAGGTTGAACAGGTTGAGGTTCAGGACGCCGGATTGAATTTGTCTGAAGAAGCCGTATTGGAAAAACAATGGGCGGATCCGCGGGGGAATGCTTTCGTCTACAACAAAGAATCCTCCCTGGATTTGTAGGAAGGGATCGCAGCAATCTGTCCCAGGAAAATAAAAACAGTTGTTAAACCGTCCGGGCCGGGCGGTTTATGTTTTTTACGGCTATAATAGAGAAAAAAGAGAAGCTATGAATATCAGGAGGTGAGGTTAAATGAGAAAGCCGGTTATAGGTGTTATGGGTGGCGGAGAGTCAGCGTCAGCTGAAGATTGCAACCTGGCCTACCGTCTGGGTGCATTAATAGCCGAAGAGGGCTGGGTTTTACTAAACGGGGGCCGGAATATCGGAGTCATGGATGCTTCGGCAAGGGGCGCCAGGGCTAAGGGAGGTTTAACTGTTGGCATCCTTCCAGACGCGGGCACTGAGCACGCCTCCCGGTATATAGATATTGCCGTTGCCACGGGTATGGGGGGAGCCAGGAATGTGATTAATGTCCTTTCCAGTAACATTATTGTGGCGGTGAGCGGTAAGGCCGGTACAATATCCGAAATTGCCCTGGCCTTAAAATATAAGAAACCTGTAATTCTGCTTAATTTTGATGTCCACATGCTTTTTCAAGTGTATTCAGGCGAAGGATTTTTGCACCAGGCTCAAAGCGCGGAGGAGGCAATCCGGCTTATCAGGGATCTGCTTGCCCGTGCGCCGAATCCTGCCAGTTAATAGCGAAACGCCGGATGGGTGAAGAAACAATAACATTGATTTATTACCGGTTTGTAGAAAGTTGTACTTATATATTGAAAAAATTTAAATATTTAGCCGCCGGGCAGAACCAAACCGGGATATTTAACGTCTAAAGAGGTAAAGGTTGAATCAGGAAATGAAGGGCGGGGGAGTTATGGAAAAGATTGTCACAGAAGGAGTAATACTGGCGGCAGCGTCTGTCCTGGGCGGCTCCTTCAGTCTTTTTCACAATTTAGGACTTTCCTGCTGGTTCTTTTCCCTGGGCGGCATCATCAGTTTGCTTTCCGGTCTCCCCGTGGTTGCCGCCCCGTTACTTGTTGCGGCAGCCGCGTGTTATAAAGTAAAGCAGAAAAAAATCAAAGAAAACGACGAAGAATTGGTTAATCCCTCCGAATAATATTTCGGTCAAAGTGGCGGGACCCCGTAAAAGGGGCTCCCGTTCTTTTTTTATTTCCCGGATTACGCCGGTTTGGACAGTAGCTGCATGACCTTTATAAGCCTATAAACAGCCAGTTATTGTAGTTTTATAAAATAACACCCAAAAAATGAAAGCCGGGGCAGCGAAGCCCCCTTTTTTTGCGAAGAAACAGCTGCCGGGAGATAACACCAAAACAAGGGCTCTTTCAGAGCTGAACCTGTTTTACCCCCCGCCAGGGGGTTGTATTGTTTCCTTGCTTTTTCTCCTTAAGGCTGGACAACAGCACGCATAGGTGAATTTAACCTGGACACAATAAGACACAATGAAGATTGCTGGAAGGTGCGGCATGATAAAACTGAAAGAACTTCTGAAGATGGTTTCGTATCAGGAAAATCTCGACAGGGAAGGCTTTATTTTAAAAGAGACAAAAGATGATCAACCGGGAATAGGCAAGGGCAGCCAGGTACAGGCCGGTATTAATAACGAACAAAAAACCGGTGAAGGAAAACAAACGACTGGGGCGGATGCTCAACAAGGGAACGCGCAAGCTGGACAACAGCTCGAAAAAGTTGAGCAGAAGTCTGGAAAGCCCGGTCAAAAGACCGGAAAGTCTGATCAGCAGGCCGGGAAAGCTGAACAGCAGCACGGGCAAGACAGGGAACAGGAAGGTGCGGACAAAGGGGACGGGGAAACGTCCGGCTGGAATAAAAAGCTGAGAAGCCGCCGTACTTTCCGGAAGCCCATTCCCTCGTCCGGAAATAACGCGCATAAGGCCGGGGGCGACGGGCAGGTCAGCCCATTGCTCAAGGAAAATAGGGATGTCATCACCAGGTTATACGGTTTACCCCAAAATAAAGACATAGTTGTCAGGGATTTTACGATTAATACGGTACCCCCGGTTCGAAGTTTTGCCGTTTTCATCGACGGCCTGACGGATAGTATTCTCCAGAACCTCCTGCTGCAGGCTGTGATGGCCTTTGCCGGAGGGACTTCCCCGTCCGGTGGGGAAAAAATAGCCGACCTGGTTAAGGATAGCCTGCTGCCCAGCAACCAAATCGAGGCGACGTCCAGCCTTCGTAAGCTATTAGACGGAGTAAACTATGGGGAAACGGCTTTCTTTTTCGAAGGCTGCGGCAAAGCTTTATTGGTGGAGACAAGGGGTTGGGAGCGCCGCTCTGTAGATAGGCCCGAGAGCGAACAGACAATTCATGGACCCCAGGAGGCCTTTACGGAGAATCTGCGGGTCAACACTGCCCTGCTGAGAAAAATGATGAAAACCGAGCAGCTGTCCACGGAAATGTTGACGGTGGGCAGCCGCATCAAAACCTACATAGCAGTTATGTACCTGCGGGACTTGGCCAACCCGGCTCTGGTCGATGAGGTTAAAAGACGCATAAAGGGGGTTAAGGTGGATTATCTTCAAGACAGCGGCATCCTGGCGCAATTCATCGAAGACAATCCATATAATTTGAACCCAACCTTCCTGTCCACGGAGCGCCCGGACAGGGTCGCCTCCAAGATTATCGAGGGAAAAGTGGCAATCCTTGTGGACGGCAGCCCCTTTGCCCTTGTTGTTCCCTCCACTATGTACGAACAACTCCACACAGGGGAAGAAACTTACATCCGATGGCAGTTCGGGACTTACATCCGTTACCTGCGGGCTTTTGCCTTCCTGATTTCCTTTTTATTACCCGGGCTGTATCTTTCCCTCGTCCTTTTCCACCATGAAATGCTTCCTACAGAGCTGCTTCTGGCCATTGCCGGAAACCGGGAAAGGGTGCCCTTTCCCTCTATTGTGGAAGTGCTGATGATGGAATTCGCCCTGGAATTTATCCGCGAGGCAGGGTTGCGCGTACCCGGTGTAATGGGCACAACCATTGGGATCGTGGGCGCCCTGATCCTGGGTCAGGCCGCGGTGGAGGCCAATATTGTCAGCCCTATCCTGGTTATCCTGGTAGCCATCACCGGACTGGCTTCCTTTGCTATCCCCTATTATTCTCTGGCCTTTACCACGCGTATTTATCGTTTTGTTTATATTGCCCTGGGTGCGACGCTGGGCTTTTTCGGAATTTCCATCGGCCTTTTTATCCAGGTCCTGTTAACAGCAAATCTGAAGTCCTTCGGAGTCCCCTATCTGGTTCCGACCGCTCCCCGGACGGCTGCCGGGGCAGATGTAGTCACCCGGCTGCCGGTTTTCTTTCACGAAAGTCGACCGGATTACCTTAATCCCCAGGATATAACCCGGGAACCGAAGGTTTCCAGGACCTGGCTTAAGAAGGACGGGGGTGATTTAAATTGATCAGGGAAGGTACCTTTGGACCGGCGGAAGCGGTGATTCTGCTGGCCATCTCCAATATCGCCAGGTTTTTCTTGCCGTACCCCAGAAATCTTGTTGAAATAGCGGGCTCAGCTGCCTGGATGACCCTTCTGGGAGGATTGGTTTTAGCTCTGGCCGGAATTTACGTGATGTCGGTAATATTAAATAAGTATCCCGGTAAAACCATTATTGAAATTACCGAAGAGGTTTTTGGACCTGCAGTGGGCATGCTCTTTAATTTGGTTACGGTTTCCTTTTTTTTAGCCGTAGGAACCCTCTTTACCAGGGAGTTCTCCGAGGCCATGATCATTGCTGCTTTGCCTGAAACACCAGTCAGCGTAATCAGTGTGGCTTTTCTGGCCATGGGTTTGGCAGGAGCCTATCTGGGCATCGAGATCCTGGCCCGGACCTCCCGGCTTTCTTACCTCTACGTTCTTGGGGGTATTGTCCTCATCTTGCTGGCCATAATCCCCCAGTGCAATCCGGACAACCTATTTCCCCTTTTCGGCAAAGGGCCCCTCCCTGTTTTCGGCGCGGGTTCTCTCAGCGCTGCCGCTATAACAGAAGTTATCCTGGCGGCAGTTCTGGTCCAGGCCATGGGCGGGGCGAAACAGTTCCGCAGCATCGGCTTCCGGGCCATGCTGATAGCTTATGGACTCGGGGCGGCGTTTCTGGCTACCCTGACCATGGCCATTAATTATCACTCCCTGACTGAATTCACCTTGCCCTTTTATAAGTTGTCCAGACTTATCTACCTCGGTCGTTTTTTTCAGCGGGTCGAGGCGGTTTTTGTAATTATCTGGAGCGTGGTAGGGGCCCTGAAGATCGCCCTTACCCTTTACGGGGCTGCCGTTTCCCTGGCCAGATTATTGAAGCTGCCCGATTACCGCCCGCTAATCTGGCCCCTGGGCCTGCTCATGTTCATGGTCAGCCTTCTGCCGCCGGATCTTCCTTCCATGATAAGAATAGATTTGGATTTCCTGCGGCCCTTTGCCCTGCTGCCCAACTATGTTCTCCCGGTTCTGGTCCTAATAATCTTCCAGTTGAGGAGGTGGGTTCGCCGTGCCGGTCCTTAGGGCCCTGGTTTTTAGTCTGGCGGCAATAATCACGCTCACAACCTGCGGATGCTGGGGCGCCAGGGAGACGGATGAGGTGGCTTATATTTTGTCCCTTGGTTTTGACCGGGGGAAACAAAGTGAACTTCTGCTAAGCGTTGGCATCGCCAACCCCATGAATATTGCCGGTACTGGCGCCGGAGGCGGTGGTTCGGGGGATGATGAGGCCGGCAGTACGGTAATAATGGGACTGGAAAGCAACTCGATCATACCTTCTTTGAATTTGTTTGATATCAGCGTGGATCGGCGGCTTTCGCTGCTGCACACCAAAGCCTATATTTTTTCGGAAGAACTGGCCAGGGAGGGCCTGCAAAAGCTGCTTTTACCCCTGATCCGCTACCGCGAGCTGCGGGGGACATCCCTGATCCTGATCAGCAGGGGAAGCGCAAAGGATTACATGGAAAATAACAAGCCCTTGCTGGAACTGAGTCCCACCAAACAATTTGAGTTGATCAGGGCGCTGACAGGGAACCATGGCCTTTATTCCAGTACCCTTTATCAGCATTTTTACGATGATTTAAATTCCTTTGCTGTTGATGGAACTGCTCCCCTGGTGGCAATCCAGGAAAGCGACCAGGAAACTGCCCGGGCGGCGGCGGGTGTGGGCGTCAGCAACTTGACTACGGAAGATTATCTAGCCGGGGAGGTGCCGCTTACAGGGGGAAACCCGGCACAGATTATAGGCAACGCTGTGTTCCGGGGGGACCGGATGGTTGGTTCCATAGGAGGGGAAGAGTCAAGATATCTCCTGATGCTTCAGGGCAGGTTCAGAAGCGGGAAGCTCACAGTGGCGGATCCTCTGGCGGGTGAACCCGCGCTTGTGGGCCTGGAGGTCAGGCAGGCGCGCCGCTCGAAAATAAAGACCAGGATCGACCCGGAAGGGAAGGTTGCAATTGACGTTGACATTTATCTGGAACCGGAAATTATCGGAATCATGAGCGGTATTAACTATGAGAGCGGGGAAAATAAAGCCGTTCTGGAAGAAGCCTTTTCCCTTGAAATCCAGCGGGGATGCCAGGATTTGATCCGGCGCACCCAGGAGGAGTTCAGATCCGACATCGTCGGTTTCGGCAACAAGGCCAAACGACATTTTTGGACAACTTCCCCCTGGGAAGAGTTTCGTTGGCTGGAACGCTATCCGGATGCGGAAGTTAATGTGACTGTCCACAGCCGGATCCGGCGGACCGGCCTTCTGTTAAAAACAACACCCAATAAAGGGGGAGAGTAAGATTAAATGGCTCCTGCTCATAGTTCCCCTGGCCGTTACTTACTACACCTTTACTTACGGGCAGTGGGCCCTGAAAAAAGGTTTCCGGCGGGGGGCCATTGGAGTTTTTATGCTGGCAGCCTTCACCATGGCCGTAGCCATATATGCCCTCTACCTCAGGGAAAGCTTTTAGGATGTACTTGATTGCTCCTGGCGGCTGTTTTCAAGGGTCCGTTTTTCGTGTTGCGGCAGCCCGGGGTCCGGGTGTCCCGGGGGCATCGACGTGCAAAATCCTGGTTTTGTAGTCCTCGGGCTTCCAGTTGTCATGCCATTGAATTTTGATCAGGATGACCGCACCGCATGAAATGCACTGCAATAGTTCATAGGCAACGCCCCAGGGCTGTAAAATGTCATGAACCTGGTAGCCGCAAGGGCTTTTTATTGTCTCCTGGTCCCTTTCACAGTAACTAACCAGGAATTTCAGGACGCCCATGTAGCCGCAGTAATTGCAGGGGAGAACGATGGGGTACCTGGTATACATTATTAATCCTCCTGGTTTGTGAGTTTTTAAATAGATAATTCCCGCAAAATATGATAAAATTGCCTAAATAGTTTTTTTACCTTGTTATTTTACCGGCAAAACTGGCCTTGCGCCGGGATAAACCACTGGATGCCCCGGCAGGTGTGGTTTTTTTCGCCGGCAATCAGTTATTTCACCCGGGCGGGGTTTGTTATTATTTTTTTAATGTAAGGGGCACGGGTTTTAAGCCTTTGTTCTGGAGGGAAGTTGCCTTGCTCCAGTGTCCGCACTGCGGTTCTTATCATGTGCAGAAAATTAGTTCGTGGGCCATGGCCCTGACCCTTCTGGCCAGCGGAGGATGCCTGGTCTGGCTGGCAACCCGGTTTCCGCCGCTCTGGTTTTTAGCGGGAATAGCGCTTCTTTTTTCACTTTTTGTCCTTATGGGCAAAAGCTCGTGGCGGTGCCTGGACTGCAAGCATGCCTGGGTCACTAAAAAGGGGGAGGAAAATCAAGTAAAGCAGGTGAAGAAAGAAAAGGAAAAGAAATAAAAGCACTGATTCCGTTAACCCGGGAAACCAGGCGCGGCTTCAGTGCTTTTTTAAGTTTCTCAATGTGTTTGGGTTTCCCGCAGTTCTTTTTTGAGAATTTTCCCCGTGGCATTTTTCGGCAAAGTTTCAATTTCAATGATTTCCCGGGGTAGTTTGTAGGAAGCCAGGTTGGCCTTGAGAAAAACAATCAAGTCCTTTTTATTTAGTTTCCGGCCTTCTTTTACCACAACGAACGCTCGGACAGTTTCACCGCGTTTTTTGTCCGGCTTTCCGATTACAGCTGCCTCTTTCACGGCCGGGTGCTGGTAAAGGATCTCCTCCACCTCTCTGGGATAGACATTCAGGCCGCTGACGATGATTATATCTTTTTTACGGTCCACGATAAAAATATAGCCTTCTTCATCGAGGTAAGCCAGGTCGCCGGTGTAGAGCCAACCACCCTTGAGAGCTTCGGCGCTTTCAAAGGGCAGACCATAGTACCCCAGCATGATGTTTGGTCCCCGGGCGAGCAGTTCGCCCACTTCCCGGCAACCTGCTTCACTCCCGTCATTCTTTTCTACCTTAACTTCCACGTCTATTACGGCCAGGCCCACTGAACCGGGTTTAGTGGCGTGCCTGGGATTGAAACAGACGACAGGGGAGGCCTCGGAGAGGCCGTATCCCTCAATAACCCGCTTCCCGGTTTTTTTGTAGAAACTGTTCAGGATCTCCAGGGGCAGGGAGGCTCCGCCCGAAGCAAATAAACGCACCCCGGCCAGGTCGGCGGGTGTGGCCAGGGAAGCATAAAAGCCGTACATGGCGGGTACGCCCATGACTACGGTTACCCCCTGATTCCTGATTGTTGCGATTACCTCCTTGGGCTGGAAGGATTCCAGGATAGTCAGGGAAGCGCCGTTGTAGAGGGCCGTAAGCACGCTGCACGTCCAGCCGAAGCTGTGAAACATCGGCAGCACGCAAAGAAAGTTATCATCAGCGCAGGCCCCGGTGGCTTCCGAAAAAGAACGGGCGTTACTGACCAGGTTGCGGTGGGTCAGCAGGGCGCCCTTGGGTCGCCCCGTGGTTCCGGATGTGTATAGGATTACGCAGGGAGCTGTTTCCTGGACGGGTATTTCGGGGGCTGCCGGATAGGTTGGCTGGTCCACTTCCTGGCGGATCCGGGAGGTTGGCAACTGTTCCGGCGGCGGTCCCTCCTGATACTGCCCGGCTAAATCCAGCTGTTTATCTGTGATGATGTGTTTTACCCCGGAGTCTTTCAAAATGAAGGCGATTTCCCGGGGCGTGAGCATTGTGTTGAGCGGCACCACCACGGCGCCCAGGCTGACTACCGCCATATAACTGAAAATAAAATCAGCCGAGTTTTTGGCAAAAAGGGCGACGTTATCCTTTTCCCGAATTCCCCGGGCATATAAATAATCCCGAAAACTGCCTGTCCGGGCCTGGAATTGCCCATAGCTGTAAACGGTCCCTTTTTCCCGCAGCGCTACTTTAGAGGCTGCGCCCTGGAAAATAAGTTGATTGACTAACATCTGGGTCCCCCCAACCTTACTAAGTATTAACCTGGATCATAACGTAAAACAATTCATGTATTAGACATTCTTGCCAAAGTTCCTGCAAGGGAAACGGCAGGCAGGCAAGAACAAGCAAAAAATAGATAGAATTTTTCAAATCTTTTTTGGGTATTTACGCCTTACAGTAATAATATTTTCAGCTGAAAAAATATCTTCATGCGCCGGCTGGTAAAAACTTTTAATGCTTTAAGAAGGGTTTGGTGAAACTGTTATGGATACCTTGTTGTATGCAGCTGCGGGTTTTTTAACAGGAGGGCTGGTCGTATTGTTGGTGTTCAGGGGCAGGCTTCAGAAGCTTATGATATGCAGGACGGAGGCAGAAGCTGAGCGTGCAGTTCTTCAGGAGCGGGTCCAGGGCAGGGATTTGCAGCTTGGTGAGCTGAGGGCGGTTCTTACAAGCCATGCCGGTGAAGTGGAACGCTTGAAAAATCAGTACATAGAAGAGGCAAAAAAAGTATCGGAACTGGAAGCAAAGCTGCAGGAAGAGCGCAGAGGGACGGCTGGGAAACTGGCTCTCCTGGAGGAGGCACGGCGGCAGCTTTCTGACGCCTTTAAAGCCCTGTCCGCCGATGCCCTCAAGAGCAATAACCGGGCTTTTCTGGAACTGGCGCAAACCACTTTAGAAAAATTTCAGGAGCAGGCCAGGGGCGACCTCGAAACCAGGCAGAAGTCCGTTGACGAACTGGTTAAACCCCTTAAAGAGTCCCTGGAAAAGGTGGATCACAAAATCTTAGACCTCGAAAAGTCCCGCATAGACGCCTATGCCAGTCTTACAGAACAGGTAAAATCCATGTCTTTAACCCAGGACCGGCTGCAGGCGGAAACTGCAAACCTGGTCAAGGCCTTAAGGTCGCCGGTAGTCCGGGGCCGTTGGGGGGAAATTCAGCTGAAACGGGTTGTCGAGCTGGCCGGAATGGTGGAGTATTGTGATTTTCACCAGCAAGAAACCGCTGGTTCCGGGCCCGGCAGCCTGCGTCCGGATCTGCTCATCCGGTTGCCCAACCATAAAAATATTGTCGTGGATTCCAAGGCGCCCCTGCAGGCCTATCTGGAAGCCCTGGATGCCCGGGATGAGGCTGTCAGGAAAGCAAAGTTGCGAGATCATGCGCGGCAGATCAGGACGCATCTTTCGCAGCTGGGCAGCAAGGCTTACTGGGAGCAGTTTACGCCGTCGCCGGAATTTGCTGTTATGTTCTTGCCCGGGGAGCCCTTTTTCAGCGCGGCCCTGGAGCAGGACCCCGCCCTTATTGAATTTGGTGTTGATCAGAGGGTCATCCTGGCAACCCCAACAACTTTGATTGCCTTGCTGAGGGCTGTGGCTTACGGCTGGAGGCAGGAAAAAGTTGCTGAAAACGCCCAGGCTATCAGCAGCCTTGGAAAGACACTTTACGAGCGTATTCAAAACCTGTCCGGCCACTTTTTTGATTTAAAAAAGGGACTGGATCATTCTGTGGAAGCCTATAACAGGGCTGTGGGTACACTGGAGCGCAGGGTTTTGGTAACAGCCCGCAGGTTTAAAGAACTGGGCGCCTCGACGGGGGCTGACCTGGAAACTCCGGAAGGAGTTGATAAAGCTGCGCGACTGATTCAGGCTCAGGACCTCCTGCCCCAGGGTTCCGGCCAGTCGCGGGAAAAAGTTTTGCAGCAGTGCAAAAAGGGGTGTTGAAGATTGTTGATTTTGGGTAGTTTATGATATTATTGACTGAATACGAAGGAGGAATGAGAATGAAAAAAGCAATAATTGAAATGGATACGGGAAATATAGCAATAGAATTGTTTGAAAAGGAGGCGCCGGAGACTGTAGCTAATTTTGAAAAATTAATTAAGAGTGGTTTTTATAACGGACTTTCTTTTCACCGGATTATTAAGGGATTTGTGGCTCAGGGGGGTTGCCCTGCTGGAAATGGAACCGGCGGCTCGGGATATACCATTCCCTGTGAAACCCAGGGAAACCCGCACAGACACGAACGCGGTTCGCTTTCCATGGCTCACCGGGGCCGCGATACCGGCGGAAGTCAGTTTTTTATTGTCTATGAGCCACAGCCCCATCTTGACGGCGTACATACCGTTTTCGGTAAAGTTGTTGAGGGTATGGATGTGGTGGACAAAATTAATCAAGGTGACCGCATGAATAAAGTTACTATTGCTGAGGAATAGGGTTTAAATCCGGCATGAGTTTCAATCCCCTGGCAGCGGCAGACCCTGCGCCATTGGGATGGAAGCAGGGAAATAGGCCGGTTTATTGTGTTTTAGGCAGGACAGATTGGATCAGACCCGGGCAGGCCGGCCGGATAAAAGGCAGGGTAAGCAGGACTTCAAGGTTACCCTGTTTTTTTATTTAAGGGATAAAACCAGGTTCATTTTAATATTATCCTGGATCATTACATGCTTGATAGAATTAAACCTTCCAGTTGACAACATGGTTGGTTATTTCGACAATATTAGACTTTGGGGACAGATCAGGTTAAAATATATTGTATTTGAGGTATTTATTTTTTCAACATACTACTATATAATATAATAAAGGCCTTAACTAAAGGGGCGCAAAAAAGCAAGTGTTAGGGAGGTAAATTATGTGATAGTATTATCGAATATTGAGGTAATTTTACTCAGTATTGTAAACGAAAAACCCTCCTACGCCTATGAGATTGACAAAATAATTGATGGTCGGGATATGAGGAAATGGGTCAGGATTGGGGTTGCCTCCATCTATCAGGTATTAAAGAGGCTGGAGGAAAGGGAGTTTGTTTACTCGAAAAAAGAAAAAGAAGGTAAAATGCCTGACAGGAAAAGATACTATATTACAGATTCGGGAAGAATGGCTTTGATTGAGGCATCGAAAAGCCTTCTTACCAATTTCGAATGGTTTTACTTTGACCTTTCCGTTGGTCTTGAGACTTCCGATCTTCTGTCTTCTGGGGAGATAGCCGATTGTTTGAAAAAAAGGCTTGCCCGGGGTAGGTCGAACATCAAAAGATTGAAGGAAATTGCGTCCAAACCCAGGGATTTTAAAGAAAGTGCCGTGTCCAGAAATTTAATTTTTTTCCGTGAGGCGGAAGAAAAGTTTTTACAGGAAATTATCAAAGAACTGACAACGGAGCCTGCTTGTGCCAATACAAGATCTTAAACAAACGAGAATTTGATTTTCCCCGCCTGAAGGCACTTAATTTGGTTCCCACTTCTCCGGGGCGGCGTTGGGAGGATGGTTGTATATTGAAGGGTAGAGAACCAGAGGAAAACTTTAAATCTTCCGCTGACGTAGAGGAAATATTCCGCCAATACCGGATGAGCCCTTTTGCCGAATGGATTGGTATAAAAATTGACAGATTAGCGGAAAGTTATTGCCGACTCACTTTATTATTGGGAGATAAGTGTAAAAATTATACAGATGGGATCCACGGTGGCGTTCTTGCCACCCTGGCTGATACCTGCATGGGAGGGGCCGTACGTTCCCTTGGTCTTCAGGCGGTTACCGCGGAATTAACAATTAATTACCTGGGTAAGCCCGGTGTTGATGACGAATTAACCGCCGAAGGCCGGGTTGTTCACAGGGGAAGCACCCTTATCCTGACTGAATGCATGATACGGGACGGGAATCATAAAAAAATATGCAGCGGCAGGGGTATTTTTGTAAGCCGCGGGTTTAACCGGGGTAGCAAGGAATGATTGTCCTTGAAAAAAACTGGTACCGGGAAGAGCTGCCAATATCGGGAACAGCCGGCCAAAACAAAAAGGTTGATTTTTGGGCAAGCTACTATATATAATAATAGTTGCATAAGCAACCTGGTTTAACTTAATATAATGTAATGTAGTCATGTTTGTTTTTTGCAGCAGCGGGGCGGGTACGAATTATCTCCCGGCAACACTAATTTAGACAGGATATTTTTTGTTTTATTTGCTTGCTCTAAAATAAAAAGAGGCATACAAGGGGTGACAGTAATGAAGATCCAGGCAGTTAAAGTTGAGGATGCAGTAGGAAATATACTAAGCCATGATCTAACCCAGGTGGTGAGGGGAGAGTTTAAGGGAGCTCCCTTTAAAAAGGGACACATTATCACCAAGGAAGACATTCCCGAACTCCTGAAGATGGGCAAAGAAAACATCTATATCCTGGACTTGGAGCCGGGTGACGTCCACGAGGATTCAGCCGGCATTCGTTTAGGGGAAGCCGTTGCCGGTGACAATGTGACCCAGACCGGGCCCAGGGAAAGCCGCGTGAATCTATTCGCCGATTGTGACGGACTGTTGAAGATTAATGTGCCTGCTTTGGAAAAACTTAACGATTTACCCGACGTAATCCTATCCACCCTGCCCAATAATACAGTCGTAGAAGAAGGCGAATTACTGGCGGGGACAAAGGTAATCCCCCTGGTGGTTCCCGAGCAGACTGTTCTGACGGCTGAAGATATCTGCCGGGAAGCTGGCTGGATAGTTAAAGTAATTCCTTTCCGGAAGCTAAAAGTCGGCGCCGTTATCACCGGCAGTGAAGTATATAAAAAGCGGATCCGGGATGGTTTCGGTCCGGTTATCACCGAAAAAGTGGAGGCTTTCGGCTCCAGTGTCCTGGGCTTGGATTTCGCGCCCGACGATGCGGAGATGATTGCCGCCAAGATCAAAAAAATGGCCGGGGACGGGGCGGACATCATTATTGTCACGGGCGGCATGTCTGTGGATCCAGATGATGTTACCCCCAAGGGCATTCAGCTCGCCGGGGCCGAAATAATAAAATACGGTGCGCCGGCGCTTCCCGGAGCTATGTTTATGCTGGCCTATCTTGGTGATGTGCCTGTTATGGGCATACCGGCTTGCGGGATGTTTTTCAAGATAACCATTGTTGATTTATTGCTGCCCCGGCTTTTGACGGGTGAAAGGGTGACCCGGAAAGACATTGTAGCCCTGGCCCATGGCGGACTCTGCAGGGCTTGTCCCCAGTGCAATTATCCCAACTGTACTTTTGGTAAAGGCTCAGGTTAATAGCAAAACGGAACCAGGAGGCTCGATGAGTTGTGAAATATCTGTGTCAAAACAAGCCTTTGGTTGTTATCAGGGGCGCCGGCGACCTCGCCTCGGGCGTGGCCTACCGTCTTACTAAATGCGGCCTGGACGTGCTTATGACTGAAATTAGCCGGCCTCTGGTGGTCAGGCGGACGGTATCCTTTGCTGAAGCGGTTTACGAAGGATCGGTCAATGTTGAGGGGGTTGAGGCCTGCCTGGCGGAATCTGTGGAACATGCGCTGGATCTGCTGAAGAAAAATATCCTGCCTGTCCTGATTGACCCGGAAGCTCTGGTGCTTAAGCAGTTAAGCCCCATTGCGGTGGTGGATGCCAGGATTGCCAAGCGGAATCTTGGAACGACTATCAATGACGCTCCCCTGGTAATCGGGCTGGGCCCCGGCTTTTATGCCGGGGAGGATGTTCACGCAGCCATTGAAACCTGCAGGGGGCACCGCCTGGGACGGGTGATTTACAGCGGTGGCGCCATACCGGACACGGGTAGCCCGGGGGCTATCGACGGTCACACCTGGGGAAGGCTCCTCAGTGCCCCGGTGGAAGGGACCATGTTGCCCTGCCGGTCTATCGGGGAACTGGTGGAAGAAGGGGATGTGGTGGCTCACGTGGATACAGCGCCGGTTAAAGCCAGCATATCCGGGACAATCAGGGGGATGCTGAAAGAAGGCGTCCGGGTGCCCAAGGGTACCAAGATTGGTGACATCGACCCGCGAAAAGACGCCGAGTATGATACTATTTCAGATAAGGCGCTGGCTGTGGGAGGCGGGGTTCTGGAGGTAGTGTTTCACTTCTTAGCTGCCCTGGAGGAAAAGGACAAAAACTAAAGGAAAACAGCGTATGAACATCAGCGAGGCAATAGGCCTTAAGGAACGTGAAACAGTGTCCCTGGTGGGAGGGGGAGGCAAGACCTCCCTCATGTTTCGGCTGGCCAGGGAAATATCCCCGCCTTGTAAAGTTGTTATTACCACAACAACTAAAATATTCAGACCCCCAATGGATGAATTTACGCTTTTGTTGCTGGGAAAAGATGAACAAGCGGAAAAAAAGCTGGCCGGCTATCTTCAGTCAGGATTAATACCGGTGCTGGGCTCGGATCTTTTAAAGAGCGATAAAGTGGACGGGATAACAGACGGGCAATTGAACGTGCTGGCAAAATATGCTGATTATATCCTGGTTGAAGCCGATGGCTCAAAGGGCCGTTCCCTTAAGGGACATCTGGATTCCGAGCCGGTTATCCCCGGTCTGACAACCGTGCTGGTGGTTGTAATTGGGGCTGATGTTTTAGGTAAGAGGCTCGGTGACGAATACGTGCACCGCAGTGAGATTGTTTCCAGGCGGACGGGACGGAAAATGGGTTCAGTAATTGACCCTGAAATAATAGCGGATTTAATCATGCACCCTGAAGAGTTGTTGCGGGATTGCCCCCAAAATTCAAGGGTTGTGCTATTTATCAATAAACTGGATTGTTTAAAGGATCCCGGTGAAGTATACCGGTTGGGCAGGTTGCTTCTGGGCAAAAAAATAAGAAAGGTTATCCTGGGTTCGGCAACGGGGGAAAGACCCGTGCTGGATGTCCTGGAGTCTTGATTAAAATGATTTCGGCAATTATTTTAGCAGCGGGGCTATCTTCCCGTATGGGTATTCCCAAACAGCTGCTCAAATTGGGAGGCAAGCCAATGGTCAGAATAGTTACGGAAAATGTTCTGGCCTCAAGGGTGGACGAAGTGCTGGTTATAACAGGTCACCAGGCCCAGGAAATAAGGGCTGCAATCACCGACCTTCCAGTCAAAATACTGTTTAATCCTGATTATGTTCAAGGTCAGGGCACTTCCCTTGCTTTGGGAGTCGAGGCAATCAACGCGAAGGCAGAGGCGTTTCTTGTTTTTATGGCCGACCAGCCACTTATTTCGGCAACACTCATAAACATGGTAGTCAGTGAGTTTGAAAAAAGAAGGTGCCTGGCCCTACGTCCAGTTTACCGGGGGAAGCCGGGACATCCTGTAATCCTGGACTGTGCCCTGGGGGCGGAAGTAAAAACGCTTAAAGGCGATGAAGGCGCGAGGCAAGTACTGAAACAGCTTGGAAATAAAATGGAATATGTGACGGTGCAGGATGAATCGGCAATTTTTGATGTGGATACTTTAGAAACCTACGAGATGCTAAAAAATAAAGATAATAAATACAAGTTTTAATTATCCGGCTATTCCTCTCTCTGTTATGCCGCCAGGTATTATTTTACCGATTGTTTACGAAATACCCCTCATTTCCTTTCCTCTTACTGGCTACCCCGAGATATTCTGCTTTTTCCTTCCTCTTTTCCTGTTCCCCGCATTGCAGTTGGTGCAAACAACAGATCCCGCATCCTTAAAGGCCTTTAACCTTTCATGTCAGCAGGTTTAAAAAATATGGCTAAGGAAAAAATAATTTCTTGCCTTGCGTTGGTCTAAAAAGATCTTTATTTCACAGAATAGTTCGGAAGAAATGAAGACTTTGTTCCAATCAGGCAAGGCAAAGGTATTAAAGGGGGCATTAATTAGCTTGACTTATAAATATAATCGCTAACACATATTTCACTTTTTTTATTCGTGGATGTTACAATAAAGCTACTTAAATTAAGAAGGGTGAGTAGGTATAAAAATTCCTGCTACTGTTAACATGAATTGGGCGCAGATCTTTACAGGGTTTAAGTAATGGATACTGAGCCCAATTTTTCTGATATGTTTTTTAATGATGATGCTTATCAAGAGAAATTTTATTGCATACATATTAATAAAAATGATAATAATTTTAAATTTGGCTAATTTATTTGGTTATATAATTTATGAGTGATATTTTGTGCAAGTCGCTATTGATTGAGAAAGCTTGCGATTGAGTATGTGCCCGGGGGGTTAAATAATTAAAATATTAATGTAAGGGGGTGCTAATTAGAGAATAAGATAACTTTCATTATCTTGTTTGTTCTATTTGGTGTTTAAAGTATTTCGTATTGGTGGTTTCTTTTTCGAGCTCTAGTCATGAGGTCATAAGTCTTTATTTTTGAAGGGAGAAGAGAAGATGTCCAAAGTTATTACCCCGGATAAGGTTGGTAAGTTAGTGAAAGATGGATCTACCATAGCCTGGACAACAGCCGGTTTGTGCGGTTTCCCCGAAGAGCTGGCGATTGCGGTTGAAAAAAGTTTTCTGGATACCGGGCATCCACGGGATCTTTTTAACACTCACAGCTGCGGCTGCGGTGACTGGAAGACCAGGGGAATGGGCCATGTGGGCCATGAGGGCATGGTTAGAAAGCACGTCGCCGGACATATCGGCGAAGCGCCCCTGCTGGGCAAATTAGTTAACGAAAACAAAGTTGAGTGCCATTTAATCCCCCAGGGTGTCCTGACCCATTTATACCGGCAGATGGCTGGCGGTAAAATCGGTGTAATTACGAAAGTGGGACTTGGCACATACGTCGACCCCCGCCGGCAGGGCGGCAAAATCAATGATATCACCAAGGATGATATGGTTGAACTGATCAATTTCCATGGGGAAGAGTATCTGTACTATAACCCCTTTAATATTGATGTGGCAATGATTCGCGGTACCGTCTGCGACGAAGACGGCAATATGACCATGGATGAAGAACCGCTGTTCCTGGAAGCGCTGCACCTGGCTATGGCGGCAAAGAGAAACGGCGGTATTGTTTTTGCTCAGGTTAAATATGTAGCCCAGGCCAAGACCCTTAATCCCAAGAATGTAAAGGTGCCTGGTGTTTTGGTAGACTACATCGTAGTTGCTAAACCGGAAAACCACCTGCAGACGAGAGTTACCCTGAATGAGCCGGCATTTGACGGAAGAATCAGGAAGCCCCTTTCGGAAGTCGTACCCATTCCCCTTGACGAGCGCAAGATTATCGGCCGCAGGGCAGCCATGGAACTGAAGAAGGGCGCCTGCGTCAACATGGGTATCGGGATGCCGGATACAGTTTCCAATACGGCCGCGGATGAAAAGGTATCCGATATGATGTCACTCACCATCGAGTTGGGTGCCTTTGGCGGCATTCCGGCCCAGGGCATGGATTTTCCGGCTGCAATTAACCCGGATTGTATTGTGGACCACCCGAATATGTTTGACTTTTACGATGGCGGCGGGTTGGATATATGTTTCCTGGGCGCCGCTCAAATTGACCAGGAGGGCAATACCAACGTCAGTAAATTTGGACCCAAGGTGGTAGGCCCCGGCGGCTATGTTAATATTTCTTCCTCCGCCAAGAAGGTGGTATACTGCGGCACCATGACCGCTGGCGGTGCGGAATACAAAGTGGCAGACGGCACCATCAAGATTTTGAAGGAAGGCAAAATTAAGAAGTTTGTTAATGAATGCGAGCATGTAACCTTCAGCGGCGTGTACTCTGCTAAAAGAGGACAAGAGGTGGTTTACGTTACCGAGCGCGCCGTGTTCAAACTGCTCGACGGCAAGGTAACCCTGGTTGAAATCGCGCCGGGCATGGACGTGGAAAAGGACATTATCGCCCTGATGGAATTCAGGCCGGAGATTTCACCCGATTTGAAAGAAATGCCGGCTGAAATATTCCAGCCCAAGTGGGGCAAACTCAGGCAGATGTTGGACGAAGCCTAATAATCGCGAGCTTTACATTCAGGCGCCGGTGTTAATTGTGGAGAATGGGGCGTGCGAGCGCCCCATACTGTGCACAGGCTGCGGGCGAGGTGGTCCTATAGGGTATAAACGGCAGCTGGTTTTGTCTTAATTGCATAAAAGGGATTTCTAAATCGACAGATTTGCCAATACCTGAGAGGAGGAAAATATTTCATGACAACAGCAACTGGAACCAAATTTAAAGTTACAGACGGCTTATTTTTGGTCATGCTGGCCATAGCCCTTTATGTTGGACTGGCCAAGCCCTGGGTGCCTAGTTTGTCACCGCAGGGGCACCTGGTATTATTAGCTATGATTATTACCATCGGGCTGTGGATATTTAAGCCGTTGAACATGCCCAACTCTGTTTCAGGGTTTTTCTTCCTGATGTTCACCCTGGCTGTAAAAGTACCGGCCCCCAACGTTTTCTCCGGTTTTACCAGCAGTGCCCTGTGGACCCTGATCCCGGCGCTCTTCTTCGGATTCGTGCTGATTAAAACCGGGTTGGGTAAACGGATTGGCTTTTTAGTGATGAAAATGTTCAACCCTTCCTATCCCATGCTAATCCTGGCTTTTGTTATCATCGGACTGGCCCTCTCGGCCCTCACTCCTTCAATTACTGTGCGCTGCGTTATCATTGTGCCTATTGCGGTCAGTGTAATTGAAGCCTGCAACCTGGGTTTGAAGTCCAAAGGCAGCGCGCTGCTGTTGCTGTCAGCCTGGGCTATGGCGGTCATACCAGGATCGGGCTGGCTCACCGGCTCCCTGCACGGCCCAATTATTATGGGTATGTTTGATGCCGTTCCGGATTTAAAAGGCATGCTAACCTTCTCTTCTTACTTGCAGGTTATGCTTCTTCCCGCTTTAATCCTAACTGCACTGCTTATCGTTGGGGGATATTTTGCCCTGAAGCCGAAAGATACCATCACCCTGAAAAAAGAGTATTTTCAGGAGGAGTATGCAAAACTCGGCGCCTGGAGCAAGGATCAGACCCTCGGCGCAATAATCCTTTCATTCAGCTTCTTGATGTTTTTTACCAACAAAATGCACGGTATTCCTGACGGAGCAACTGTGTTGGGAGCTATGTTCCTGCTGACTATATTCGGTGTCATAAAAGGTTCCGAAATCGGTACAGGAATTAGCTGGGATCTAATTATGTTTATCGGTGTGGCCATGAGTATGGGCGGAGTATTTGGTGTTACCGGCGTGTCCAAATGGCTGGTCAGCGTGTTAGGGCCGGCTATAGCGCCACTGACGACGAGCCCCTGGTTGTTCTGTTACTCAATAATTATGCTGTTCTTCATTTTAAGGTTCTTTGATGTGGCGGTATTTATCCCGACCATGACCATTCTAATACCTGTTCTTCCTGAAATATCGAATAACTTCGGCATTAGCCCGCTGGTCTGGGTTCCCCTTTTCATCATGGCGGCAAACTGCTTCTTCCTGACTTATACAAACATGTTTGCTATGGTGGCGGAGTCTATCGCTAAAGAAAGGTCCTGGACAACGGGACAGAGTAGTACCTACGGTATTGTTTATGGTGTAGCCGTGCTGATTACCCTGGCTATCGCGATTCCTTACTGGGTTTCGCTGGGTATGTTTGGTTAAGAAATCTGCGGCAGCCAGTTAATGTACTGGACAAATTGATATGTTGATACCAAACAATATACCCTTGGTATTCGGGAACAGGGAATAAGATGAAAGACCCGCCGTAGGACAGCGATTGACCTTGGACAAAAGTATCTACCGGCGGATGAATAATCAGGGCGGCTTGTCAAGCCGCCTTGATTATTTAATTGTCTGACCGTAAGGTCCGCCACCGGGGAAGGAACTGTTCAGCCCCCATTATCAAGGGCTCACTCCGGTAAATATGTTTTTAACAGTAGCTAAGGACAAAAAAAAAGCCTGTTAAAGGCGTTATGAATGTAAGTTAACTTAATACGAGTTTGTCCAAAAAATAATTATTTCATTGTAAAGAATGTCCTGTCGCTAGAGGGCCGGTCTTATTCTTTGAAGTTCGGAATTAAATTTCGTTGCCGTGACTTTTGGCAGATCCGTACTGTCCTGGGTATTAATCCATTGAGAGGTATACTTTAAGAACACTTTTAGCGCCGGCGGCAGATCATCGTTATTACGAACAGCCAAAACAGTTCTCCTGGGTATTAAAGGTGTTATCGGAATGATCCTGATGTTGGGATCCCGTTCCGCCGCCACAACATGGGAGGATAGAACGGTAACGCCAAGATCCTCAAGAACCAACCCCAGCATTGTTTTAACAATGGCACAACATACTACTACTTTGGGGGCAAAACCGGCTGCCTGGCAGGCGTTTTGGAAATCAATATAGTGACCAGAAGTGGGAGGTGTCAGGATGAACTTCTCATTTTCTAATTCTTTGATGTCGACAGATTTTCTGTTGGCCAGGGGGTGGGTGTGCTTGGTAACCAGAACCATCTTGTCGTTCAAGAGAGGATAAAATTGAAAATTGGGATCCGGTTTGGCAATCTGGCAAACAGCAGCATCAATCTTAGAAGCATGGAGCATGCGCAGGAGTTCTTCACATTGCTCTTCAATAAGAGTCATTTTAATTCCAGGGAAATTATTTTGAAAGGATACAATCAATTTCGGGATGTTGGAATGTCCAACCACAGCGATAACTCCCAGCGTAAGATTGCCTTTTTCAATAGAAACATACTCGTTGATGCACAAACGGGCTTTAGCAACTTCCGCCATGATTCGTTTAGCGTGGGTGACAAACTCTGCCCCAGCCGGGGTAAGCTGCACGGATCGGGTTGTTCTTAAAAATAAACTGATACCCAATTCATTTTCAAGCTTACTGATCTGCTGGGAAAGTGATGACTGGGACGTTCTGATCTCTTCCGCGGCCCGTGTGAAATTATTGTGCTTGGCCACAGCCAGTACATATTCCAGCTGGTGCATTTCCATGATATCTCCCCCTATGTGTTTTAAAGCTGGTTGGTTACAGCTTTGTTCCACTGCCTGGGAACATTGAAGAGATGGTTATGTTGGTAGTTATACACCGGTTATATTCTTTGACCCAATCAGAAACCTACGCCGAGGGATCTTCGTTCAACTTGGATCACGCCTCGCTTTCATTTGAAATAATATCCTACAACCCGATAGAGTTCTCCGACACGTTTTGACATTTAACAACTTATTAACCAGATTTAATTATAGTAATATTGACAATAGTAATGGGGGATTAAATTATATACTAAAGAAAATTAGTATATTAAAAAATGCCTGAATTATTTCCATTCTATATATTACACCTGCAAAGGAATAAGAAGAAATATTTATTAAAGATTAGATTGATAAGATTCGATTATTAATCCATCCTTATCAATCGGGTTGCCCGGCTGCTGACCAGGAATTCAATTAAAACGCCTTGCCGGGATCCTCTGCACTCCTTCGGTACCTGACCGGAATTGCTTTCAAACAGCCTCAAATCTTAAATTAAAGAAGCTATTCTTTTGTGAAGAATATTGAACTGCTAACTGCTTTATATATTACAGTAATTAATCAAAATAGTAAATGGCTTCTCTTGATTGTTTATATATTATTAATGATTACATTATGATGAAACATACTTTACAGGCGCAATTTTGTTGTTTTGGCGCCGCCATGGTTGCTTGTACCAGCGCTGGATGCCCCTGTCATTGATCCGGTTTCGGTTTGTGATGGTTCCACCTTGCTTAAACTTGGTTAAATTAGTGCGTTTTAAAACACCTTTACCCGGTTCACCGGTTGTTAAATCCGGGGCATCAGAGATGTTCTATTCGTTTGTATTCCAGCCACATACCAGGGCCGGTAATAATAGAACAATTTTACTTGCCGGATTCACCCGGAATCAGATTTAGATTTGTTTAGGATTTGCTTTGCAAAAATATTTTCTGCTATTGGAGATAGACACACGGTTTCACTTTGAAAATCAAATTTACCAAGATATTAATGTATTCCCGGCTATTATTAATTAGTGTAGCTTATCAATATAATCGTTAACGAATATTTCACTTTTTTTGTTTCAGAATGTTAAAATAATGTTGGTTGATGTGACAGTCAGCAGATTTGTTGTGTATGCTTGTACAATAGGGAACAACGAAAATTACTTCAATGTGTCAATTTTTGTGGCAAATATACTTTCCAGATAAAAAGAATTATAAATAAATTTATGCAGGGACTATTAAATCTTGAACCTTTGGCATCAACAATAAGATATTAAATATTAAAATGGCTATACTTTATATTTTGCGGGGAGGGTGATGCAGAAAGGGTAAATAATAGAAGCTGAAGCGTTTCCTGTGCAGTAAACTATTATTTAAAAAAAGAGGAGGAGAAAAAGTGTATCTACCAGATTTTGAGTACTATGCTCCGGATAATATCGCGGAAGCCTCCAAGTTGTTGACTCAATTTGGCGAAAAGGCTAAATTGTTTGCTGGTGGAACCGACATCCTTGTTAAAATGAAGAACGAAGTATTGGCCCCGGAAGTTCTTATTTCCACTAAGAATCTGGGTATGAAAGAAATTGAATACGTATCCGGCAAAGGTGTTGTTATCGGTGCGAGATGTACCCATAACGATTTGGTTAAATCTGAAACTCTGGCTAAAAAATACGCGTCCGTATCCAATGCCGCCAGGCAGATGGCCCACAATCAGGTGCGTAATGTCGGTACTGTAGCCGGAAATATCAGCAACGCAGTTCCTTCCGCCGATCTGCCACCGATTTTTATCTCTCTTGATGCAACCGTTAAGCTTGTTGGTTCTAACGGAGAGCGTACTGTAGCCATGGAAGACCTGTTCACAGGCCCCGGCAAGACTGTCCTGGCTCAGGACGAGCTCATCACCGAAGTGGTTGTCCCCGACCAGAAGATGACCGGAAGCACCTATATAAAATTTGGACTGCGGAAATCCGGTGCCCTGGCCGTAGTTGGCGTAGCAGTGGCCGTTCAAGTTGAAAACAATGTCATAAAGGATGCCCGGATAGCCCTCGGAGCAGTTGCCCCCACCCCAGTACGGGCGAAGAAAACCGAAGAGTTCCTGAAAGGGAAAACAGTAAGTGACGAATTATTGGCCGAAGCCGGCGTAATTGCCTCCGCCGAATGCAAACCTATCTCCGACATCAGGGCATCAGCGGAATACCGCACCGACCTGATCCGCATCTTTACCAAGCGGGCGCTGCGTAAAGCTATCGACGAGGGACATGTATAAGAAAGGAGATGTGAAGAATGGCTAACTGCATTGTTGATAAAGATGGTATCAAGCGTTATTTAGTATCCGTTAATGTTAACGGCGGTGTTTTTACAAAGGTGGTAAAAGCCAACACCCTACTGGTTAATTTCCTGCGTGAAGAACTGGATATGATCGGTACTAAAAAGGGATGCGAACTGGGTGATTGCGGTTGCTGCACCGTAATGCTGGACGGAAATGCCGTCAACTCCTGTCTGGTTCTTGCGGTTGACGTGGACGGACGGGAAGTAACAACTGCTGAAGGCGTCGCGGACGGTGAGGATCTGGACATCATTCAGGAAAAATTCATTGAGCACGCGGCATTTCAATGTGGTTTCTGCACCTCTGGCATGATTGTTTCATCTAGAGCCCTGCTTAACGAGAATCCCAGCCCGAGCGAATATGAGGTGCGTGAGGCCATAGCCGGCAACCTGTGCCGTTGCACAGGTTACGTCAATATTGTTGATGCCGTTTTAGACGCGGCCGAAAAGAAATAAGGAAAGGATGAGGGTGATGAGCGTTAAAGTTAATAGAGATTACTCTTATGTGGGCAAAAGCCTTGACAGAAACGATTCCTATCAAAAGACAACCGGTCGTGCTCAATATACCGGTGACCTTAAATTCCCCAACATGCTCTACGGAAAGCTCATTCGCAGCGACGTAGCCCATGCTATCATTAAGAATATTGACACTTCCGAAGCGGAAAAACTGCCCGGCGTAAAGGCCATCATTACCGCCAGGGATGTTCCCGCGATGAAGTATGGTCTAAGCCCCGCCCGCTTTGACGAAAACATTTTCTGCACTGATAGAGTAAGATTCAATGGCGATAAAATCGGCGCTGTTTGTGCTGTTGACGAAGAAACCGTTTATAAAGCGCTTAAACTAATCAAAGTGGAATACGAAGAATTGGAGCCGGTATTTACAGTTGAGCACGCTAAAAAAGAAGGTGCTCCCCAAATATTTGAGGAATACCCCGGCAACCTCAACACTGAGATCCACCACAAGTTTGGTGACCCGGACGAGGCTATCAAAGATGCCCACTACGTCCGCACTGACGTTTTCCAGGGGCAGCGTACCTACCATGCTTTCATCGAAAACCACTGCTCAGTGGGTATGTGGGATGGGGATAAAGCAACTCTTTACAGCTCCTGCCAGTCGGTTCACTACGTTCAGTATCACCTGGCCCGGGTGCTGGGTATGAAGATGGGTGACCTGCGTGTGCTGAAGACCCATGTTGGCGCAGGTTTCGGCGGAAAATTAGACCCCACCGGCCTGGATTTCGCCGCAGTTATCCTGTCCAAGATGACTGGTCAGCCAGTTAAAATGTTCTACGACCACGCAGAAACCTTTCTTAACGGCCGCGGCCGTCACCCCATTACGATGACCCTTACCACCGGTGTGGATAAGAACGGTAAGATTCTGGGCCACAAATATACAGCAGTCCTGGAAGGCGGCGCCTACACAGGTCTGGGCATTGCTTCGACCTACTACGCCGGTTCCCTGCTGGGTGTACTTTATAACTTTGAAAACTACCAGTTTGACGCCTACCGTTACGTAACCAACCTGCCTCCCTGCGGAGCCCAAAGGGGCCACGGTCAGCCGCAGCCAAGATTTGCCTTTGAGCACCACATCGACCTTATTGGTGAAGCAATTGGCGTGGATCCCATTGATATGCGCCTGATCAACGCCCGTGACGCCAATACCTACACCCTGGCCGGTTATGAGGTAAAATCATACAACCTGAAGGCCGCCAACAAGATGGCCCGGGATGCTTCCGGCTGGAAGGAAAAGAGAGGGAAACTGGGCGTCGGCCGTGGCATCGGCGTCGGCAACGGCGGCTTTGTTACAGGCGCTGGCTTCTGCCAGTACCGGACCGACCTGCCGCACTCTGTCGGGATGATCAAAATATATGATGACGGGACCCAGGCCTTTGTGTACTCCCAGGCTGTGGATATCGGCCAGGGCAGCGATACTGTACTGTTGCAAATGGCTGCTGAAGCCATGGGTTACCCCTACGAACAATGCAAGATGTACGCAGGCGACACCGACCTGTCCACCCTGGACTTCGGCGCTTACGCCAGCAGGCAGACTCTGATGGCCGGTTGGGCGATTAAGAGGGCAGGGGAAGACATCAGGCAAAAGATTCTTGACCAGGCTGTGGAAATGTTCAAGGCATCGGGCAAGATTAAGGAAGGTTGGGCCTACATCGGCAACCGTGAATTAAGAACAGATGATTTGGATGTAAAAGAAGGCGTCGTCTACGTCAAGCAAGAGCCAAGTCTAACCTTAACCTTTGAAGAAGTTGCCCGCAGATACTTTGTAACCAAAGGCGTCCTGATTGGCCGCGGCTGGTACCACCCCGGCAAACTGGGCGGCAACCACAAGGGTGCGGCGGTTGGTACTTCACCGGCCTACAGCAGCGCGACCCAGATTGCTGAAGTGAAAGTTGACATGGAAACCGGTCAAATTGAATGTGTCGATACCTGGGACGTTCACGACAGCGGCACAATCATTAACCCGAAACTCTTCCACGGCCAGGTTCACGGCGCCTTCTACATGGGCATCGGCGAGACCATCTGGGAAGAAGTGCTCTTTGATAAAAAGACCGGCAAACTGTTGAACGGAAACTTCTCCGAATATCGTTTGCCCACCGCATTGGATATGCCTCCGGTGTTGTCCCTGACCCTGGACGAAAGCTGGGAGCCCAACGGACCTTACGGTCTGAAGGAAGTTGGGGAAGGCGCCACCACCCCGACCATGGGTGCTGTTGCTAACGCTATCTATGACGCCATGGGAGTCAGCATGACCGAACTGCCGATTACCTATGAAAAAGTCTGGCGGGCCCTGAAAGATAAAAAATAAACGGCATAAATAGTTATTAAAGCTTAAGGCTTTAGGGATCAAGACAGGTGAGAGACGAGCGATCGTCTCTCACCTATTAGATTATCTTTAAATCGCCCTCCCAATTACACCCTGGAGCCTGCGCTTCCATAAATATATAATAATAGGTTGTTATTGTGCCGCGGCACCGCTGGTAAATGAGGGAACCCGGATCTGCGGACGGTTTGGCCTTACCGGAAAAAAGGAAGCTGAAGCTAAAGGTTTCCCGGGCCGGGAAAAGTGTTCCGGCACCGGGTAAAATATTGGAAACTGTAATGACGTCGCGGCAGTATTACCTGAAATATTACGGGAATGGCTGCAGCAGATAGGGAAATAATAAATGTTACGGCGGGGAGCCAGTAAAATATGCATAAAAGCACCCTGGAGCCTTGCCGGGGGTGATCCGGCTCTGAATTTATCAGACCGGATAAATTATAGTGGTTATGATTCCAGGCTCCTCCAGGCGTGGGGATGCCGTTTTTGAAGGATGTATTTTCCGGATTGATTAAGGAATGATTTTAGCCGGGGGGAGGCAATGAACATGGAAATAAACCTGCAGCAAGGAAAGACCATAGTTACTGTAATTGAACAGGAAAACCTGGGAGAGGATATACTCGGGGCAAAAATTGTGCTGACGGACGAGGGTAAGGAGAAAAAAGGGAGTCTTAAGCTTGCCTGGCTTGACCAGCAAGCAGAACAGCTGGTTCGGGACGATGGGACAAAAGGCAAGTTTATGGTGGCGGATCTGGTAAATCCAGCCCGGCCGGAACAAAGTGCAACAGTAATGATTGACCCCTATCTGGAGACCCCGGAACTGATTATTTTCGGCGGGGGGCACATTGCCCAGCCGCTGGCAAATATCGGAAACCTGCTTGGCTTTCGTGTTACCGTTGTTGACGACCGTCCTGATTTTGCTTCTCCTGAACGCTTTACCGGGATCTGCAAGAGTATCTGCTGCAGCTTTGATGATATAGAAAAAGTTCTGAGACTGGGACCGGCCAGCAATGTTGTGATAGCCACCAGGGGTCATCTGAACGATATGGATTGCTTGCGCAGGGTGATCAGATATCCCATTGCCTATCTTGGTATGATCGGCAGCAGGCGCAAGGTCAAAGCAATCAAAGAGCAACTCTTAGAGGACGGTATAGAGATAGAAAAAATTGAAAAGGTGCACATGCCCATAGGTCTGGACATCGGTGCGCAAACACCGGCTGAAATCGCGGTGTGCATCGCTGCTGAAATGATCAAAGACCGGCGCGGCGGAAATGCCGGTTCCCTGACGGAGCACTGCGCGCAAAAGAATTCCCAGGTAAACGACAGTGAACTGCCTTCCGCCTCCGATAAAGACGCTTTGCTGGAAGCAATTAAAGCTGCTTTAGAAAACACGCCTGCGGCGCTGGCCACAGTTTTTAGGACCAGGGGCTCAACTCCCCGTAAAGCAGGAGCTAGAATGCTGGTTTACAGGGACGGACGAACCCTGGGAACAATTGGCGGCGGATGCTGCGGTGAATCAGAAGTACGCCTTCAAGCCCTGAACGTAATCGACGATGGAACGCCCAGCGTCTACGGTGTATCCATGACTGCGGACATAGCGGCAGCCGAGGGGATGTCCTGCGGGGGAAATCTGGAAGTGTTTATCGAGCCGGTAAGCACCTTTACCGGGGCTTTTAACGGGAATAATAACAGGTAAGCCACTGCCCCGCCAAACAGTTAGCCCGAAGGATTCAGGGAACTCTGCGCTGTTGTACGGGGCGGAACGCTGGTAGGGTGCTTTAACAGGCCGGTATGCAGGCCGGACTACAGGGTAAAACACCGCAAAAAGAATTGAGGATTTAAATCCGTTGGGGCCTCGGGGAACCTGCATTGAATGAAACACGTTTCAATGTCCCCTAACTGGGGTGGCACAAGGGCCTTTGTTGATAATTAATAACAAATAGACGGCAAGCGTCACGAAATAAATGCGAGAACAACGGAGTATGCAGGCGAGGGCTTTTGTGCCGCCGCAAAGGAGTCGGACAGGTAAATATCCCCTGAACATTACCCTTCAGCAGTCCGTTTCCGGGCAGCCGGTTCCCAAATAAAAGCGGGGTTTTAAATCAGGTTGAGCCGGTCGCTGGACCGGCAACGTGCCTGGAACCAGGTCAGTTGCCAGAATCAGTTGGGAACCCGGGCCAACGGCCCCTTCCGGGGTGGTCTTTGATTCGCCCCTGTTTAGTATTTAACAGTCTTAACGCTGAAGGCGGCATTACTCCAATGTATCTCGTGGGTTTTCCGGGGATACAACCGTACGGAGCAATTTAGGAGGGCTTGATGAGTAAAATTTATTTTGATCACAGCGCTACAACGCCGGTTCATCCGGATGTAGCCCAAGAAATGTTCCGTTATGTAACTGGTATTTTTGGCAATCCCTCCAGCATCCATTCCTTCGGGAGGGAGGCCAAAAGGGCTGTTAACGGGGCCAGGGCGAAGGTAGCGGTCAGCATAGGCGCGAAAAAGGAAGAAGTCGTTTTTACCAGCGGCGGCACCGAATCCGACCACCTGGCGATTAAGGGAGCTGCTTACGCCAACCGGAAAAAAGGCAACCATATTATTACCACAGCTGTGGAGCACCATGCTGTTTTGCATACCTGCAAAGCCCTTGAGAAAGAGGGTTTTGAAATAACTGTTTTGCCCGTGGACGCTTACGGTATGGTCAGCCCCCGGGACGTGGCGGACGCCGTTAAGGACAATACCGTCTTAATTACGGTTATGCATGCCAACAATGAAGTTGGAACAATTCAACCCATTCCCGAAATAGGGGAAATAGCCAGGGAAAAAGGGATCCTCTTTCACACCGATGCGGTGCAGAGTATGGGCAAAATACCGGTTAACGTAAGTGAACTTAAGACGGATCTTCTTTCTATATCCGGTCATAAGATCAATGCCCCCAAAGGAATCGGCGCTTTGTATATAAAACAGGGAATCAACTGGCGTCCCTATAATTTTGGCGGCGGGCAGGAACGGGAACGGAGGCCTGGAACAGAAAATGTACCGGGTATTGTGGCCCTGGGCAAGGCTGCGGAAATTGCGGTCCGGAATTTGGAGGAGGAAAACAGCCGTTTAACTATTTTACGGGATAAACTTATCAAAGGAATTACGGAAAGTATTGACCATGTAGAACTTTGCGGACACCCGATCCGGCGCTTACCCAATAACGTAAACTTTATTTTTGAATTTATTGATGGGGGAACCATGTTGTTGAACCTGGATATGCATGGGGTTGCCGCGTCTAGCGGTTCGGCCTGCAACACGGGATCTGTGGACCCGTCCCACGTACTTCTGGCCATGGGTGTTCCCCGTACTGCGGCGCTGGGATCGCTTCGCCTGACCCTGGGCAGGGGCAACACGGAAAAAGATGTGGACGAATTTATCAACATGATGCCCCGGATAATCGAAAAGCTCAGACCCGGGGCGTCCTTTGGCTAGGGTGGGCGGAGGAAAAGCAACTGCCGCGTGAAAGGGTCCGCGGGTCCGGGGATAAAAAATAAGATGTGTTAAAGGATGGGTAATGGTAAATGCATCAGGTTGAACTGGGATAAGAGGGACGGAAACTCGTCTCTCTTATCTGATCGCGGCTCAGCCTTATGTTTGCCTGTATCAGGGGTATTAAGGGAAAATTTATTGATTACACGGTTGTTGCTATAACCGCAAATCATTGGGATTCAATTACATAACTTGGTCAGACCTGGACCACCGCTTAGGAGATTATAGAGGGAGTGAGTGTTTTGAGCTTTAAAGAAGAATACGGCAGAAAACTGGTAACGCCGGAAGAAGCCGTTAAGGTTGTTAAGTCAGGCGACTGGGTGGAATACGGTTCATTCTCCGGTTCCTCGGTTGTGCTGGACAAGGCTTTGGCCGCGCGCAAGAATGAGCTTGCGGATGTGAAAATTCGAGGCACAACACGTGCCACCGGGTATCCGGAGGTAGTTGTGGCTGATCCCGGCAGGGAGCATTTTATCTATAACGGCTGGCATTTCAGCAATTATGAACGCAAACTGAGTGATCGGGGACTCGCATCGTACATGCCCATTGTTTATCATGAACTGCCCGAATATTACCGCAAGTATATTGATGTTGACGTAGCCATGATTCCGGTAACAGCGATGGACAGGCACGGCTTTTTTAATTTTGGACCTCAGGTCTCGCATACCATGGCTATTTGTGAAAAAGCTAAAATAATTATCCTGGAAGTAAACCCCAGAATACCCCGCTGCCTGGGACAGGAGGAAGCCATTCATATTTCTAAAGTAGATTATATTGTGGAAGCGGACTATCCGGTGGCAGAGGCGACTGCTGTAAAGCCGGATGAAACCCACAAAAAAATTGCCTCGTTAGTTATCGGTCAACTTGAAGACGGCTGCTGCCTGCAACTGGGCATCGGCGGCATGCCCAATGCAGTGGGGGATATGATTGCCGGCTCCGGTTTAAAGGATCTGGGGATCCACACGGAAATGTTTGTTGACTCCATGGTGGACATGGTAGAAAAGGGGCTGATAACAGGTGCAAGGAAAAACATTGACAGATATAAAATAGTGGCCACAATAGCACTGGGTACCAAAAAAACCTATGATTTTATAGATGACAACCCAATGTGTCTGTTTAAACCAGTAAATTATACCAACGATCCCTGCGTTATCGGTCAATTGGACAAATTTGTCTCCATAAACAGCTGTATAGATGTGGATCTATCCGGTCAAATAAATTCGGAATCTGCGGGCAGCAGGCAGATTAGCGGCACCGGGGGCGCAATTTGTTTTGCCCAGGGGGCTTTCCGCTCAAAGGGCGGCAAGGGCTTTATCTGTATGACCTCAACCTGCGGCAGCGGCGGTAGGATATTTTCCCGGATCAGGCCGACCCTGGAACCGGGTTCAGCTGTAACCATTCACCGGGGAATTGCACCCTGCGTGGTTACCGAGTACGGGATTGCCTCCCTGAAGGGTAAAGCCCTGTGGCAAAGGGCGGAGGCCCTGATTGCCATTGCTCATCCGGATTTCCGGGAAGATCTTATCAGAAGCGCACAAGAGCTGGGAATCTGGTGTAAAAGCAATAAAAGGTAAAGGGATCTAACAAAGAATTTATTAGCAGTTACTATAACTATAATTGCAATATAATATTTATTTAACGTATTTTCAAATGTTAAAATTAAAAATAGTAACAGAAAATTAATTCAATACAATGATTTCGTGTTTTTGCAACGTGTGTAACAGTTTTTAATAACAAAGAAACACATTTCAAGTTTCTTGAGGCAGACAATTTGCTTGTTGGAAGGTGTTTTACTTGAAGTGGAAGATCAGTATAAACGAAGAAAACTGCGTGGGATGCCGTATTTGCCAGATGATTTGTTCCTGGGCTAACGGGGAGAGTTTTCAGCCCGAACGTTCCCATATTAAGGTAGAAAGCAAGGATCTGGCGGAAAATAGTTTCAGGATTGAAATTGAACAAAGCTGCAAAGGGTGCGGTCTATGCGCAGCCTACTGTATCAGCAAAGCTCTGGTTAAGGAAAGAGGCCGGGACGATGTTTAAGTTAATTGAAATTGATCTGACTGAAAAAAAGATCAATCTGGGAGATGCAACCTTTCTGCACAGGGACTTTTTGGGGGGACTGGGGGTAAACACAAAACTATTGTATGATTTAATCCCTGTTGGCGCGGATCCCCTGGGACCTGATAATATCCTGATTTTTGGCGCGGGGACCTTTGTGGGAACCCTTTTGCCCACTGCTGCGCGCACTGAACTTACAGCCAAATCCCCTTTGAGCGGCAGGTTTGGTACAAGCAACAGCGGCGGGCTGTGGGGGGCGGCCTTGAAGTTTGCGGGTTACAGCCATATTGTGTTGAAAGGAAAAAGTACGGCGCCGGTTTATCTGATTATAGATAATGATCAGATTAAGATTGAGGACGCAACCCACCTCTGGGGTTTAAATACCCATGAAACAGTTGATTGGTTCAGACGGGAAAAGGGAAAGGATTTTCAGATTGCCAGCATCGGTCCCGCCGGGGAAAAACTTGTCCGGTTTGCCTCAGTTCAGAATAACTGTCACGGCGCCTGGGGCAGGACAGGAATGGGAGCCGTAATGGGCAGCAAAAATTTAAAAGCTATTGCTGTACGCGGTACGGGTGAGATCCGGGTGGCGGACCGCCGCAGTTATGCTAAAATCATGACGGAAGCTTTTAAAAAGGTCATAAACCACGAATCCTTCGGCTACACCAGGCGCTACGGCAGTATGGTGGTGGGGGACCCCTATAATAAAATTGGGGCGCTTCCGGGGCACAATTTCACCAGCGGGTCTTTTAGTGACTGGGTGGAAACCCGGGGGCGCAAAGTTTTTGAAAAGAATTGCAAAGAGAAGGATCTGGCTTGTTTTTCCTGCCCCATTGCCTGCACCCACTGGACAAAGGTAAAAGACGGTGAATACCGGGGATATGAGTATAAAGGCCTGGAGGTAAGCTCTCTTTTGGAATTCGGCGCCAAACTGGGAATTAAGGAAAATGCCGAAATGTTGAAGTGCACGGAAATATGTAACTTGTATGGTATGGATTTAATTTCCGCCTCCGGTGTAATCGCTTTTGCCATAGAAGCCAACCAGAACGGATTGCTGGGCAAATCCGGCAGGGAAGTACCTGTGGAATGGGGCAATTATCAGGGTATATTGGAGCTTTTGAAAAGCATTGGTGAAAGGCGGGGTATCGGCGCACTGCTGGCGGAAGGAATTAAAAGAGCTGCCGGGAATATTCCCGGCAGCGAACCCTATGCCATGCAAATTAAAGGTGTGGAGATGCCCGTCAGGGATCCCCGGGGAAAGTGGGATGTGTGGATGCTCGGGTATCTGACCAATACCAGGTGCGGGGACCATCTTCGGACCAGGTCGCCGGTTGATAATGTATTGGGTGAGGTAATCAATCCCTTTGAGGAGAAGATTGCCGTTCCGGTGGAACTAATATCTAACCTGGATATGCCGGAAGACTTAAAGAAGGAAATATTCGGCGACCCCCCTTCTAAAGTTGACATCCCCGGGATGGCGAAATACGCCGAGGATCTTATTACAATCATCAATTCCACGGGCCTTTGTATCAGACCGCCCGTACACAGGACGCTGGGGGCGGGGTTTTACGCCAGGGCCCTGACAGCATTAACAGGCCACCCTTATACGGCACAGGAGGTTATGGACGTATCTGCCAGGATATGGGATCTTCAGCATCAATTCAACCTGCGGGAAGGTGAGGAAATAGGGGAATATGTTTTCCCCGACCGTTTTTACAACGAACCCCTGCCTGTACAGTCGGGAATAAAACAACCACTTCAACGGGAAGTTATTGATGAAGTGCTGCGGCGTTATTTCGCGGCCCGGGGATGGACCTTCGGCCAGGGCGGCAACAATTAGCAGTCCCGGGGTTTATAGCCGGGGTAAACTGTAATAGTTATCCGGGCCTGGAAATAGCTTATTTTAGGGGCAAGCGGCAGGGACAGCCAGAAACAATTTAGAAGACAGGATCAAAGAAATACGTGATTGGAGTTGTCAGGAAATGATTAAAGAAGTTCTGCCCAATATTTATCTTATGGAAATCCCTCTGCCGGGAAACCCCCTGAAGTTATTAAACTCATATCTTATCAAGGGCGGGAAACGGGATCTGCTTATAGATACGGGATTTAACCATGAGGAATGCAAAGTCGCAATGCTTAACGGACTGAGGAGTCTGGAGGTTAATTTAGAGGAAACAGACTTTTTTATCACCCACATGCATGCCGATCACTCCGGTCTGGTCTCGTTTTTAGCTTCTGATCTCACCAGGGTATACTGCAGCAACCTGGACGCCCACCTAATCAACTGTTGCGTTCCTAACTGTACCGGGACATCTGAATTCCTGAATGAGATGCAAAAATTGCTGATATTACACGGATTCCCGTTGGAGGAAGCCTATCAAGCCATTTACGAGCATCCTGCCAGGGAACAAAATATCGGCAAAGTACAACTGTTCTATATTGTCAAGGAGAATCAGCTGATCCGGGTGGGCGATTATGTTTTCAAGTGCGTGGAAACCCCGGGCCATACCCCGGGCCATATATGTCTTTACGAGGTCAATAAAAAGTTTTTGGTTTCCGGTGACCACATTCTCGATCAAATTACGCCAACTATCAAAATAACCAAGTGGTCCAGGGATCCCCTGGGAAGCTACTTAAAAAGCCTTGATAAAGTCGCCCAAATGGACATAGGACTGGTTTTGCCCGCCCATAGAAATTTAATTGATAATGTTCACTTAAGGATCCAGGAATTAAAACACCATCACGAAGTCAGGCTGAAGGAAGTTTTAAAAATCCTGGGAAAATGCAGCATGAACGCTTATGACGTGGCCAGCAAAATGACCTGGGATTTAAAATATACTTCTTGGGAACAGTTCCCGGCGCTCCAAAAATATTTTGCCGGGTGTGAAGCAGTAAGTCACCTGATCTATTTATGTAACCAGAATATGGTTATTAAGATTGATGATGAAGGAAAAATATTATTTAAATTGGCTGATTAATAATTACCTGCAATAAATTAAAATTACTGTAAAACCCTTCGTGATAATTTTTCGAAGGGTATATGAAGCTATATTTAGATAATTAAACTAAATACGGCAATCGGTGATAGCAAAGCTCCCCATCCGATATCGGATGGGGAGCTTTGCTATCTTTGAGTATTGCCCCGTCAGATCGCCTTAACCGTAATATGCTACAAATGCCAATCGCTGTCTTTGCCCTGTTCAACTTGATCAACAATGAAATGTCTGGTTCGAACACTATTGTTGCAATATACTTTGGGCAAAATGTTTATTATCCGGGCTAATCAATACAATGACCATAACCAACAGAATTGCCTTGAAAAGGCGAGTTTTTCGCAAATAAGTGCCTTTATTTTCAGTATTTATTATTAACACTTATGAATATAATCGCGAACGTATATTTCAATAATTTTAACGGGAGTGGTAATATGATACTAAAACAAGTACATATAAAGAATTATCTTAGCTTCAAATTGGAGGCATGCAATGGGTAATATTTATTAGGCAGTTGGATGGGCAAGATAATTTATGGTTTTCCTGACCTGACACTTGATTATGTGCATATGACCACAAATCCATAGAATATTGGTTTCGGAATTGATTTAGTGAAATGGATGTTAGAATATTAATAAGTAACTTGAGGAACTGTTTGTTGTATTGCAATAAACAGTTTTAAGTGCAAAACCAAGTGAAATAAGTGACAAAGTTTGGGAGCAGTAGTTTTAGCAACAAGTATTTGGCAAAATTTAATAAGCTGGTGAATAAAGGCATACGAACGACATTATCAGGCGTGTTGTGGTAAATCTAATCAGGAATAACTAAAATGTTGAAAGAGAGATGTTAATAATATGTTGATGACAGGGGTTAGACAGACAACTGATATTGATTATAAGTATTGGTCACCAGCTGAGGTAATGCCCCGTGACGAAATGAAGAAACTTCAATTAAAAAGATTAATTGAGCAAGTCAATTATTTATGGCAAAAAAGTCCTTTTTACCGCGAGAAATGGCAAAATGCCGGTTTTTTCCCGGAAAAGTTAAAATCCCTGGAAGATATTAAGTTGATACCCTTTCTCAGGAAGGAAGAAATACGGAAGAGTCAAGAAGAATATCCACCTTATGGAATGATGCAGGTTCCCGGCCGGGGGCCATTCATTCGTATAGGTATGACATCAGGAACTACCGGTGAACCTGTACTTATTCCATTTACCGAAGAGGATTATTTTGGCGTTTTTTGTGAGGGCGCGGTGCGGAGTGTTTGGGCGGCGGGCATCAGGAAGGAAGACATAGTCCACGTTGCTTTTGGTTTCACGCCTTTTATGGGGCTTGCCGCCTCCTACGACTCCTGTGAGCATTTAGTCGGCAGCCTGGTAATTCCTGGTGGGACATGGAGCAGTTTGATGCGTCTTAAAATGATTAAAAAACTGGGCGTAACAGTTCTTATGGGGACCCCCACGTATCTGTTGCATTTGGCTAAAGTTGCCCAGGATAACGGTATCGATCCCAGGACGCTGGGGGTAAGGGTTATCTCAACTGGCGGCGAACCGGGCGCCATGTCTATTCCAAATACCGGTGTGCGCTTGGAAGAGGCATGGGGAAGTAAAGTATATGATTTTGCCGGAACGCAGGAAACACAGTACATGGCCTGGACCTGCGAAGAAGGTGTGGGGCATATGAACGAGGATTTGTTGTACTGTGAGGTATTGGATCCGGATACTAAAGAGCCTGTTGAACCGGGACAGTCCGGGGAACTGGTTCTTACCGATCTGGTGGGAAAAACGCATCCTTGCATAAGGTTTGAAACCGGCGATATTGTGAATGGTATTGATCGGGAGACTTCATGCAAGTGTGGTAGAACGCTCAGTATTTTTAAAGGTTTCTGCGGACGGACGGGCGACATCATCAAGGTGCGGGGAGTTTGTGTATCAGTTGCGGGGATAGAAAACGTCATCCGGGGAATTAAGGAATGCTCTGACAATTATGAGTATCTGGCCGTAAAAAATGGAACCGGGATGGATGAGATCAAGGTAAGAGTGGAACCAAATAAAGATATCGACTCGAGCCAGTGGGATAATGTTCGCAAGAAAGTAGCCGAGACACTGCAGTTGTCCTTTATGATTAACATGGATGTGGAAATACTGCCGCCGGGGACTCTCCCTATATTTGAACTGAAAGCGAAACGCTTCAGGGATCTCAGAAGTCAGGGAGTGTCGGGGAGCTAAATATGCTGTACCTTGCCTGTAATAGGCGGGAGGGCGGGATCTGGCATAACAGCAGTGTTGCTTTTTAGATTGGTTTTATTTTAAATACTTAAACTTCAGGGAAGGCTCCCGGCGGAAACAAACTCAAGGGAAAAGAGCGGTTTGAAAAGCAATCAACCTTGGCTGGTTTGTGTTTTATTCGACCGGGAGCCGGTTTAGCAAAAAACGGACCGTACAGTTGAATACCTGGTCAAGGTTTGGATCCGGGTTGTGGTGAGGCAACTGACAGATTGCCGGAACAACCGGTTAGATCAGGCGCTGATTTGTTGTTGTACCACCCGGCAGGAAACAAAGAGTGGCACAAAAGGAGCGTAAAGTAAATAATGTCCAGTCAAGTTGTCGACTCCAGGGATCTGGCGATTTTCTTTAATAGCAAGGTTTTAAGAAACCCATACAGTAATGTCCTGGAAAAGAAAATAACGGAATACTTCACCGAAGAGGGATCTTTCTGTAAAGTCTGCGGTTTCCATAGCCGCCGGCATATCATCAGAACTAACCGGGGCAGCACGATCATAATCTGTCTTTCCTGTGGAGACAGGGTATGGAGAAAACGAAAGTACAAAAACGTTGTTCCTTTGGTCATAATACCTGGAAATGGTTCCCTCAAAGAGAAGAACAACCAATAGGATTCCAAATGATTTAATCAGTGGGTTAAACTGAAATATCCCTGGTGTGGGGAGAGTGGTTGGAAATGGTGAAAGAGATTTATGACGGCATTTACAAAATAGAAGTGCCGCTGCCGGGCAATCCCCTCAAGGTTCTGAACTCCTATCTAATCAAAGGCGAAGGGAGGAACCTGCTTGTAGATACAGGCTTTAACCGGGCAGAGTGCAGGGAAGCACTGTTAAACGGTCTGGGTATGCTGGGGGTGGATTTGAAGGAGACAGACATTTTTATTACCCACATGCATGCCGACCATAGCGGGCTTGTTGCGGCTGTGGCCGGCGAAAAGTCAGTGGTGTATTGCAGCGGGGTTGACGCGCAACGCCTTGAATGGTCGCTGTTACCTGCTTTTTGGGAGGAGAACCAGGCCCATGTTGCTTCATTCGGATTTCCCCTGCAGGAGTACGGAAAGGACATGCTCAGGCTCCCTGGTCGGAAATACAGCCCGGACAGGGTGCCTGAATTCAACATGGTTAAGGAGAACGATATCATAGATATTGGCGCTTACCGCTTTATTTGTGTAGAAACTCCCGGTCATACACCCGGGCACTTATGTCTGTATGAACCTGACCGTGAAATATTGGTTTCCGGCGACCACATTCTGGAAGATATTACCCCTAACGTGACCATGTTTTATAAAGGATTACCGGACCCCCTGGGTGAATACTTGAAAAGCCTGGGGAAAGTCGGCGGGATGGACATAAGCCTGGTTTTGCCCGGCCACAGGCGGATAATCAGGGATGCACGCAAGAGGATTGGGGAACTGAAGCAACATTACGAAAACAGACTTAACGAAGTTTTAAATGTTTTAAGCAAAGGCCGGATGACCCCCTACCAGGTTGCAGGACTGATCACCTGGGATTTAAACTGTTCTTCCTGGGAACAGTTTCCCATGGAACAAAAGTGGTTTGCCACTGGTGAAACTATCTCCCACCTGGAGCATCTGCGGCATCTGAACAAGGTCCAAAGGCTCCGCAACAACGGCAATCACTTTTATGAACTTAAAATTTAATCCCTTTGCGCTGCCGGGAATGAAATTACCGGCTCTCTCCATCGGGGAGGGCCACCGGTCAAGCCAGGGGCCCGGCCGGGTGGTGCCGGGCGGAGCTGTAAAAACCGGTAATGTTCAGATGGTGCAAATCCATTACCCGATAAAGGGCAGCAACCGGCCGGTATCCCGGGTCAGGCGCCGCCGCCCGCAAGGCAACGGCGAAGGGCTGACCGGGTGCGTGCGGTCCGGGCTTCCGGGTTCTGAAATTTCCGCCACGCCGACATTTTACCGGATAAATCCCCGGGAAGCGGCCCCGCAGAGGATTCCTTCAAGGGCCTTTTTTTATGCTCCACCCGGAAAGAGGGCACTCCTGCATGTGACTCACCCAAAACACTTTAGCCGCCCTTGTGTTCCCTTATTTTATCCAGCAGCACCGGAAGAAACTTTTTTGCATCGGCTACCACTTTATAATCGGACACCTCAAAAACAGGGGCTTCGGGATCGTTGTTGATGTTGATGATCACGCCGCTGTCTTTCATTCCAACGATATGATGGGCGGAACCGGAAACTCCAAAACCCATGTAGACACGGGGCCGGACGGTTTTTCCGCTGGTACCGATCATGGTATGCTCACCTTTGGTCCATCCTTCATCGAGGGCGGGCCTGGTGCAGCCCACCGCACCTCCCAGTTCTACGGCAATCTGATCAAGTATTGGCCAGGCGTCCGGTCCCGCACCCCAGCCGCCCGCGACAATGGTTTCTGCTTTTTCCAGGGGAAGTTCCCGCGGCTGCTTCTGGACAACGCGGAGGGCCCTTAAGGGTGATTGATAACTATCCAGAACAGCCGCGTTTTCTTTCAGCACGGCGCCGGTGCGGGCGGCATCCCTTTCCGTTTTGGGAAAGATACCCGGTTTGACGCCGGCCATTTGGGGGCGCGCTTCGGGACATAAAATATCACTGTAGACCTTTCCCCCAAAGGCAGGGACCACTTGAACGAACTCTTTGCGGTCATTAATCTTAAGATCTATACAGTGGGCGGAAAGCCCAGTTTTTAATCTGGCTGCCAGCGTCGCTGAGAGTTCACTGCCGCAGTGGGTGGCGCCAAAAAGGACGATCTCCGGTCCGTGCTTTTTAACCAGCCTTTCCAGTACCCGTGCGAAGGTATCGTTCTGGTACAGCCCCAGACGCGGGTCTTCCACCAAAATGACCTGATCTGCCCCATGTTCGATTAGTTCCTCAGCCAGAGGGCCGGTTTCGTTTCCCAGGAGTACAGCGGAGGTAAATGAGCCGCCCCCCCGGGCTGCAAGTTCCCGTGCTTTTCCCAAAAGTTCAAGGGTTACTTCGACCAGTTTTTCACCGTTTATTTCCCCTATGACCCAAACCGCGCCGGGCTTTTGAAGCAAGTTTTATTCTCCTTTCCTAGGCAAGTATCCCCGCGCCGCGCAGAACAGCAATAATTTTTCCCGCCACAATTTCGTATTCACCTTCCAGAAGCTCGGCTTTTCGTCCATGCCGGGGGAGATGCAGTTCTCCGGGCCGGGTTGGAGATCCGGCCAGACCGGCGCTTGCGGGATCAAGACCGAGGTCCTTTAATCCCCAGATTGTAAAAGGCTTGTTCCGGGCCATAACAACTCCCATTAGAGTAATGTAGCGGGGCGTATTGATCTCCCTGGCAACACCAAGGACCAGCGGCGGGAAGCCCTCGTATTCAATATAACCGTTTTCAATTTTTGCTTTCATTTTTAAAAGGGGCGCTTCCAGGTTCAATTCAATGAGATAGTTCAGGTGGGGATACCCCAGTAACTCACCCAATTGGGAGGGTACATGGTTTGTCCCGCTGTCGGCGCTTTCAGAACCGGTCAGGATCAGGTCGAATTCACCGATTTTTTTCAGGCCGGCAGCGAGGATTCCGGCTGTAGCCAGGGTGTCGGAACCGGCGAAGGCCCTGTCACTTAAAAGGTAGGCTTCGTCAACTCCCATGGCGAGAGCTTCCTTTAGTGTTTCCCCAACGTCCGGCGGGGCCATGCTGACCAGCACAACCCTGCCTCCGAATTGCTCCTTCAATTGCAGGGCGGCCTCAATGGCGTTCTTGTCAACAGGATTAATAATTACAGGGATTCCTTTGCGGTCCAGCAGCTTGGTTTGGGGGTTGATGGTTATTCTGTTATAGTGGCCGGGATCAGGAACCGGTTTAACGCAGACTGCTATATTCATTAAAATAGTTCCTTTCACTAAGAAATTACTTTCTCAATTCCCCGGCCGCTATGACGATCTGATTAATATGAGAAGTTCCGCAAGCGGGGATAGATGCCGCGGCATCTCTTAAGAAGCGGCTGACCGGATAATCGGTGATCACCCCATAAGCCCCCATAAGGTCCATAGTCCGCTTGGCTGCGTTGAAGGCTGCTTCTGTGGCAAAATATTTTGCCATGGAAACTTCCGAAACGCACGGTTTGCCCACATCCTTTAGGCCGGAGGCATTATAGGTCAGAAGCCGGGCAGCCTCATAATCGGTACGGTTTTGGGCGATCATGAGCTGAATATTGATAAGGTTTGACAGGGGTTTCCCGTAAATAATCCGCTCCTTGGCATATTTGACCGATTCTTCCAGGCAACCCCGTAAAATACCCAGAGCCACCGTAGCTGTCCCGACCCTGCCGACTTCACCAAGGGTGCCAAGACTAATTTTGGCGCCGTCTCCTGGTTTACCAAGCAAATTGTCTTGAGCAAGCCTTATATTGTTAAGAATTATTTCACCGGTAAAGGAACCCCTGAGACCGGCCTTTTTTTCTTTCCGGCCGGGCGTGTGACCTTCGGTGTCGCCTTCAACTATAAAAGCCGAAATTTGGGGGCGTCCTTTAGCGTCTTCCCCTGTACGAACTGTCAGGACGTTTACTCTCATACAATGTGAGTTGGTGATAAAACACTTGCGGCCGTTAAGGACCCACTCTCCGTCATCAAGCTGCCCAGTTGATTTTTGACCCGCGAAGTCCGAGCCTCCTCCGGGCTCGGTTAGCGAAAGACCACTTAAACCTCCCGAGCAGATGGGGGGCAGATATTTTTGTTTTTGTTCTTCGTTTCCCCAGTTCATTATTGCATAGACACCCATGTAATGGGTCACCAGGGCCAGGGCGAAACCTGCAGAATGACGGGCGATTTCTTCAACGATGAGAGTCATTTCGGTGTAGCCCAGATCGGCGCCGCCGTATCTTGCGGGCACAAAGACTCCATTGATGCCCAGGGATGCCATCTTTTGAAACAACTCAAGGGGAAAGATATCCTCCTCGTCAATTTTCCGGGCAATGGGGGCTATTTCCTTGTCAACGAAGTCTCTGACTACTTTTCTCATCATTTCCTGTTGTTCAGACAATTTTAACATTTAAATCCGCCCTTTCTTAAATGTGTTTTTAAAAAAACAGGTAGTTTCAAGCCCGTTTTTTTAACGCCCTGACACTTAAAGAAGCTGAAACGGGCCATGACCACGCAGTTAGTTTATAACAATATAACGGTAAAAATCTAACATGATAAAAGTTTGTTTTGTTATTATGTCAATTTTAGTGGAATTGCCTCAAAATATGATTTTCAAAACAGTCTGATTTTTCCTGGGACCTTTTAACAGTCAAAGTCAAAGGACTTATAAGTTATTTACGACGGTCAATCCCCCAACTCCTATCAGTAAACCACAGTTTGTTAATAAATTTCGGCTTGCCCCGGAGCAAATGGTGAATATGTCCTTTTAAACAAGGGGATGGAGAAATATTTCGCCTGAAGAGCCGCTTTCCTGCCCGCAAATTTACTTTCCTGTCTCCTGTTTCATTAAAGGCGAAGGACGGCACAAAATAAATATAATAAGACATTTGTTGAGTTCGCTAAAGGAAATTTAACGGACCGGAAGAATCTCCAATATAGGCCATGCAAGGTTTTTTCGGATGAAGGTTCCAACCGAAACAACTGAACAACTGAAAATGATTGTCGAAAAAAAACTCTTGCAAAGGAGGTTTTCTTGAAAATGTTCTGCCCCAGATGCCGCAGCGAGTATGTGGACGGAATTAAGGAGTGCCCGGAATGCGGCGAGTTACTGGTTGAAGAATTGACTTGTGATCACAAGTTGACGCAGACAAAGGAGTTTCAACATAAGCCGGCTCATTCTTCTAAACTTGTTACGGTTCTGGCAACCACTGACGCGGGACTCCTGGCGGTGGTCAAGTCCATCCTGGATGAAGCAGGTATAAAATACTTTGCCAGGAATGAGCTGATTCAAAACATTTTGCCCGTGCAAAGCGGCGCTTTTTGCGCAGTTGTGGAAATTCAGGTCCGGCCCGAGGACGCTGATGATGCCAGGGCGTTGTTGGATATTTAATTAATGATTTTTTATTAATGAATTACCTGAAGCCCAGGCAGGGGATTTGTCTTAAATGATTAAATTATAGGTTATTCCAATTAAGTGTTAAGTGTAAAGATCGGGGTGCAGCTTCTTGGACAGGCATGTTGCGTTTCCGGCCAGGTTCATGGACGGTAAAGCCCTTGCCCTGCCCAAGTTGTTTTCAGAAGGCCATTCTAGCGGTATTAGTATTATTGCTGCGGCTGTGCCAGAGGACTTTAAAACTGCCAATTTTGCGGCTTATGTTTCAGAAATGTTCAGAACATCCATAAAAAGCGTGGATAAGGGGCAGCAGGAAGCAGGAATTGCCGGCGGCTTCACTAAAGTACAAACATTTATTTATATCGTTATGCCCCAGGCCCTGCGGCAGGTACTGCCAGTCTACAAGGGTGAATTCATCTCCCTTGTCAAGATGACCTCCGTTGTGGGTTATATCGCTGTGCAGGACTTGACCAAGGCTGGCGACATAATCAGAAGCCGCACCTTTGACGCCTTCTTCCCCCTTATTATGATAGCTGTGCTCTACTTCATTGTTTCGTGGTCCCTGGCCCTGGCCCTGGACTGCGTTGGATTCAAGCTCGACCCCAAAAGAAACCGCAGAACGAGGAGGCAGCTGGTATGATCAGGACAGAGCACTTGAGTAAGAGCTTTGGTGAGTTGCAAGTGCTTAAGGACATAACCGCCAACATTAAAAAAGGGGAGATTGTTTCCATTATAGGGCCCTCGGGCACAGGTAAAAGCACTTTGCTGCGTTGCCTCAATTTACTGGAAACGCCCAGCGGCGGTAGAATTTTTTTCAATAATGTCGAGCTGCTGGCGAAGGCCACCAATGTACCCAGGATACGCCAAAAAATGGGCATGGTTTTTCAATCTTTCAATCTCTATGCCCATCTTTCCGTGCTGGAGAACCTCACCATCGGCCCCATCAAGCTGTTGCGTAAAAGCAAAGCAGAAGCCGAGCTGAAAGCCCTGGAACTGTTGAAATTGGTGGGATTGGCTGAAAAAGCCGCCAGCTTTCCCGACGAGCTCTCGGGGGGGCAGAAGCAGAGGGTGGCCATAGCCCGCTGCCTGGCCATGGAGCCTGAGGTCATGCTCTTTGACGAACCCACATCAGCCCTGGATCCCACTATGACCAGCGAGGTTCTGGCGGTTATCCGGCGTCTGGTCAAGGAGGGGATGACCATGGTGATTGTCACCCACGAAATGGAGATAGCCCGCAGTATTTCCAGCCGTGTGTTTTACATGGACGAAGGATTTATTTACGAGGAGGGGCCGCCCCAGCAGATTTTTGAGAATCCCCAAAGGGAAAAAACCAGGGAATTTATAAACAGGGTACGCAGGTATTACTACCGGATTACCAGTAAGGATTACGATTTATACGCCATGAATGCGGAAATCGAAGCATTTTGTGAAAAACACTTGTTATCCAGGAAGGTATGCGGCAGTGTCCTGCTCCTGGCCGAAGAAACGCTGGGGCTCATGAGGGATTTTTCGGATCTAACCTTGTCCCTGGCCTATTCGGAAAAAGACGGCCGATTAGAATTTGTTTTGGAAAGCGTGGGAGAGCCTGCAAATCCCCTTGACGAGGGCAGGCAGGACGATGATCTTGGGATAATACTCATTGAGAGCAGATGTGAGGGCATTCAGTACAAGTATGAGAACGGTAAGAATATCCTGCAACTAGAGGTAAAAGGGTAGACAGGAAAAATTAAAAATCCTCCTCCTCTGGCGCCTTTAGGCCTCCTGCATCATCAGGTAACAAAACCCATGGGTTCCCCGGGGCAAAAAAGCAGGACCCGGGCCATTGTTTAGAGCGCAACAGCCGGGTCAAGATTCCAGATCTACCGGGGGTGACCCGGTTCCCGGCGAGGGTATCGAAAGGAAGATTTTGGAGATATTATATTTGGTTGAATGCAGCAGGGAAAATCAGACCGGGACAACGTTTAAACCTTGTGGATCAAGGGACGGCAAGTTAGCCTCAGGTCTGGGCGGATTAATCCGCCCAGGTTAAACCGGGGTTTTGCTTTGATGCGGTACCGGGAAGAAATTAACGGGAGTGTAGAAAACAATTGTCAAGAGGCCCTAAAATAATCGTCCTTTCGGCCGGCTACGGTGAGGGACACGTCCAGGTGTCCCGCGTTCTGCAGAGGTGTTTTCAAAGCAGGGGGATAAATAACCTTAAAATTGTTGATTTAATCGGAGAAGCCCATCCTGTTATTAATAAAATTACCCGCTATATGTATTTGAAAAGCTACTACATTGCTCCCTCTATTTACGGCTGGCTTTATTACCGCAGCAGGCAAATGGGTCCGGACACGTTGTTTTCCAGGCTGCTGAATTCATTCGGTTTAAAAAAGCTGGGAGAAATCATCATACAGGAAAAGCCCCACGCCGTGATCAATACCTTTCCCCACCCGGCTATGTCCGAATACCTTAAAAAAACAGCTGCCCGCATTCCCGCTTTCACAGTAATAACTGATTTCACCCTTCACCACCGCTGGCTTCAGCCTGAAATTGATAAATATTACGTGGCGTCCGGAGATTTGAAAGAAGAAATGGTTGTGGCGGGAATTTCCCCGGAGCGAATCAAGGTCAGTGGCATTCCCCTGCGGGAGACCTTTAACCTGTCCCCGGACATTTCCGGACTGCACCAAAAGTACGGTCTGGACCCGGCAAAAAAAACCATTCTAATCATTTCCGGCGCTTACGGCGGACTGCATAAAATAAAAGAAATTTGCCGGTGCATCCTGACGATACCTGGTTGCGAGATTGCCGTGGTCTGCGGGAAGGACAAAGCCAGGGAAAGGATGTTGAAAAAAAGCTTCCCCGCAAACAGTCCGGTTCATGTTTTCGGCTTTATTGAGGATATCCACGAATTGATGAAAATCGCCTGTTGTATGATCACCAAGGCAGGGGGGATTACCCTTTCGGAGGCGGTTGCAGCCGAACTCCCCCTGGTGATTTTTCGCCCGGTCCCAGGTCAGGAAAGAGATAATGCCCTGTACTTCGCCGGAAAAAAAGCCGCCGTTGTTATCAACCAGACCGGGGAAATCCAGAGAAGGCTCAGGGACCTTCTGTCAAACGAAAAAATAATATCCCAAATGAGGGAATCGGTCAGGTTACTTAAAAGGGACAGAGCAGCTGATACCGTTGTGGAAGATATCCTGCATGAGCTGGAAATGGGTTGCAAGGGACAAGGCTGAGCCCCCGTTTACGGCAATATTATTACAATGTCGCCTACCTTGCAGCCGGTGGTAGCAGCGACAACAGGGCACTTGATTTTTAGAAGAAAGAAGATGTTTTTACCGGCTAAATGGCTCAGGGTTTCGTAGTTGCCCTGGCCCTTGGCTATAATTAAGTCTGCTTCATCAAAAACCTGTCTGAAGCCGGCGGAACATAGTTCCAGGATCGTGCCCGGGGCGTCACAGCCGTTGTCGATTACTTTAACTAGATCCGTCACCCCGGCGGCAACGGCGTCTTCCAGCGTGGCGTCGTTGATTGCGGGACCTCCCCTTACGGCAAAAGTTATTTTTTCCCGGGGCATCTCCAACAGGAGCAGCTGGTCAAAAACTATCTCCCCCGCGTTGTCGGCCAGATAAAGGATTTTGGAGGACCTTCCTACCGCGCTCCGGAGCCGGTTTATGCTTCCCCGGGGTAAATCCAGTTCCAGGCACTCCTTGATTGTATCCGTGACTGTGCTTTTGTCGATTCCCCCAAGGGGGCCGAAATCGATAATATTGCCTGCTATGGCGAGCCTGACGGCGGTTTCGAAGGAATCTGCGGATTCTTTCACAAGCTGTTGCAAGCCGGGCAAGAGTTCCAGGGCCATTTGATTGAACTCTTTTTTAATTCCCTTGTAGGGATCGTCACAACCGGTCAGTTCACGGATAATCATGTATATCTGCCGTGTGGTATAGGGCGGGGGCTGTTCCGTGGAAACATCTTTTAATTTTTCCAGCGATCTTCTCATGATTTGCCACAGTTTTTCCGGGTTGTCAGTTGCCATTCTGCCCGTGTTAAGGACCTGCCTTACCAGACAGGGCAGGCAATCTATATAAGTTTTCATGCTTGCACCACCTGACATTTTAGATAGATTCATTATAGGCCTAATCCCGGCAAAAATAAACATTTTAAAGATGTTGGCCCCGGGTTTTAGCGTGAGTCCAGGATTAATTGATTTTGGTAAATATGGTAAGATTGATGATAAAATGGTGTCAAAAGGAGTGTAATAAACCAATGAAAGTGGTAATTAAATCCGGTTCCTTTTCCTGGGCGGCCGTCATTTACGATACCCCCACGGGAAAGCTTATTTATCAAGCCCTGCCGCTTAAAGGGGCGGCTAACCTCTGGGGCGGGGAAATCTACTTTGCCCTGCCAGTTGAGGCTGCCCTTGAATCCGGTGCTTCCGATATAGTCTCCAGGGGTGATTTGGGTTATTGGCCCACCGGCAAGGCCTTCTGTATCTTCTTCGGTTCCACCCCTGTCAGCAAGGGCGGGGAAATTAGAGCAGCCAGCGCTGTTAATGTGTTCGGGCGGATCGAAGGGAGACTGGGCGATTTAAGCGCAGTGAATGACGGCGATGAAGTGGTGGTTGAGCCTGCCCGCGGCTAAAACCGGGGGCCGCCCAAAACTCCAGGGAAAAATCATTAATTCTAATAAATAATATAACAATGCGTTACCGGTGTTAGTAATGTTCTTTTGGTTTGAGGGTACTGCTGACCTGGAACCGGCCTGAAATTAGGCCGGTTTTTTATTAGCGTTGATAATTAATGCAATCACAAACGGATATTTCAAAATCTTTGTTTAATAAGGTAATATGAAACTAAGAGCAGTGATAGTGAAAAGAATTTCTTGCGAGAGGCAAGATTGCCTGGAATTAAAACAATATGCCATATTTCAACCGGTAATTCAGGTTTTCTGGCAGATAATGAAATTCAATAGTAATGTTCTACCCAGGATTGTTTTATGGCAACCATGTTGTTTAGTATATTTCTTTGCTTTAGCATCCGATTAAAATTCAAATTTATCTGAAAAACCCGGGTCAATATGTGAATTGGAGGATAGATAGCCTATAGTAGCTACCTTTTTTACTGTTATAGGGTACATAATTAATTGTATACAAAAATTAATGTTAATTCTGACGATGACAATAAAACATATTGGATATAAAATATTTGGCAATCTTTTAGGTGTAAATTCATTGATCCTGCAACACTATCCAACGGGACAGAATAATTTTTGATATTCTAACGGGTCTGAACATTATAATAAAACTACCTTTTGTGTTAGTTTTATAAATATAGGTTTTATAACAAAGAAAAAGTCGGGGTAGAAAAATACACTTGCTTTTCGCCAATAAAAGCAACCAAGTTGGAGGTGGCTAACATGAAACGTCCGGATATCTATTGGAATCCAATTTTGGAAACAATGCCGCTGGAAAAAATGAGGGAACTGCAGCTGGTAAAGTTTAAAAGGGTGTTGAAGTGGGCTTACGACAGATCCAAACTTTACCGGAGAATCTATGACGCGGCTGGATTAACCCCCGAGGATGTCAAAACCTGGGACGATGTCAGGAAAGTGCCGGTGATTGAAAAAGAGAATTACCGGGAGGCCCAGTTTAAGGAGCCGTGGCCATACGGCGATTCCTTATGCGTGCCCGTAGAAGAGGTGACAGTTTACCATCAAACCAGCGGTACCACCGGGCAGCCAATAGTTCAGCCCGATACGTGGCAGGATTGGGAATGGTGGGCGGAAACCTGGTGTCAGTTCCTGTGGGCCATGGGTTTCAGAAACACCGACAGGGTTTTCCTGCCCTTTGGTTACAATGTTTTTGTTGCCTACTGGGCCGGTCACTACGCCACGGAAAAACTCGGCAGTGAAGTCGTTTCAGGGGCCCTTCTGAATACCGAAGAAAGAATATTGAAAATGAGGGAACTAAGAGCCACTGCTTTCATGGCTACGCCTACCTACGTGCTGGGTATGGCAGACACTTGCCGGAAGCTGGGAATGGATCCCAGAGACCTGGGGATAAAGAAAATTCTGTGCGCGGGTGAACCGGGTGCAAGTGTTCCCACCACCAAGAAAAGGATGGAAGATGCCTGGGGCTGTAATGTATACGACCATATAGGCGCCACGGAAATGGGCGCCTGGGGGTACGAATGCTTTTATAAGCCGGGTGGCATGCATGTTAACGAGGGGTTTTTCCTGGCGGAACTTCTGGATCTGGAAACCGGGGAACCCATCGAAGAGCCTAATAAACTCGGGAAGATCGTTCTTACTGCTTTTGACCGGTTGGCCCAGCCGTGCGTCCGCTACGATACCAAGGACGTGGCTATGTGGAGCGAAAACGAATGTGCCTGCGGCCGCACCCACCGCGTGTTCAAGGGCGGGATTCAGGGCAGGATTGACCATATTACAAAGGTTAAAGGGGTGCTGTTCAGTCCTGTCACGGTGGAAGAGGCCGTGCGCAGTATGGGTCAACTGGGTAGCGAGTATGAATTAATCGTGGAAAAGAACGGGGACGTCGACAAGATCACTTTAAAATACGAGCTGGCGCCTGGTTGCGAGGGAAAGGAAAGGGAAGTGGAGGCCGAATTGGCCACATTGCTGAGATTAAAGACCAACCTCAATTTTATTTATGAAAGTCATCCCTATGGTTCCCTGCCCAGGTATCAAGTTAAAGCCAAACGTTTCAAAGATCTCAGGAATTAATGCAGGAGGGTGGCGACACGTTTTGCTGGATAAAACAAAGATACGCGAAATGGCGGATATCATTGCCGGCATTAAAAAGGAAGCGGAAAACTTAAAAGAGTTGGGCAGTGCCTGCGGTATTAAATGTGTTGAAATGAACGTTGTCAGGATGTCGGCCATGATAAAAATGCTGGAACTTAACATCACTGACGCCGCCGATGTCCTGGAAGCCTAACGGCAAGGCAAGGTTTTTTTGTAATTCAGCGTATTGTTATATTTAACGGATTTCTGGAGATAGCAGGAATCCGTTAAATTATTTGGGGCCTCTGGCCGTAGTCCCGGGTGTTTTAAACAGTCGGTATGGATAATACAGATAACAGCCCCGGCATTATTGATAATAATGCGCTGAAGAACTTATGCCTGTTTTCTTCCGCCCCGGGGAAATGCAGCTGCCCTGGCGGCACGTTGTCCCCCGCGCCGGCTATGGAACGCGGAGTGTTCCACCCCGGGATGGGCACGAGGGTGTTGCAAGGACCTCTGTTCAGGGATCGTACTTGCCAAGGGATGATGTCAGGTAAGAGTATCTTAATAACTTGTTAATTAATTGTTAAACTATTGCAGTTAATATATTATAGTGTAGATGACATAGGATTCTTGCAGCAAATTATGCAAATAACCCTTCATACCTGCTGCGGGTGCAATCTGCAAAACGGGTATTTTTTTACTTGAACCCCGGGTGAATAGGGTTGCGGGTTTTTAAAAGCAAGGAATAGACCCTCTTACGTATGCTTTGCGCAATTCTTTTAAAAAGAAAGAGGTGTTCAACAGATGGGCTATCTTTTCACGCAAGACGGTATTAATGCTGTGCTGGAGCGATGGGCGGACGACTATCTGATTTACGCTCCGGTGCGAATGGCGGGAGGCGGCGCATTTTCGGATACCGACTCTATCCGGTACGGGCAGGTGCGCAGGGTTGAAGAAATCGTTTTCGACCAGAAATCAAATTACTCCTTCAAGGAAATCCTGCTGCCGCTTTCCCAAACACTTTTTTTCTTTACGGAAGATGAAGTCAAAGAGGCGGAGGCCTCCCCGAAAGGGGCGATTATCCTGTTGCGCAGTTGCGATCTGCACGGGGTGAAGCGGCTGGACGAGATCTACCTGAAAAATGGTTTTGAGGATTTCTTCTACCAGAGACTGCGCAGCAACGTGAAGTTTGTTCTGCTGGGCTGCCAAAAAGCTTTTGACAACTGTTTCTGTGTCGACATGCAAACCAACACTATTGATTCCTATGATGCGAGCCTGGAGCAAAGCGGGGATGGTTATGTCCTGGACAATCGCTGCGCCGGCTGGGAACCCTTGCTGGCCGAACATAGCTTAAAACAGCTGGATGTCCGGCCTTCCCATGTGACAGAAACCCGGGTGCGGGTGGAAATCCCCGACGGACTGTCCATAGAAGTGGCGAAATCAAAAATATGGGACGAATACGACGGCCGGTGCATTAATTGCGGCAGATGCAACTTTGTCTGCCCTACGTGCACCTGTTTTACCATGCAGGATATTTTTTACACCGATAACGGCAAGGTTGGCGAGCGGCGCCGCGTGGCAGCCTCCTGCATGGTTGACGGCTACACCGATGTGGCCGGCGGAGGTTCCTACCGTAAAAAGAACGGAGAACGGATGCGTTTCAGGGTACTTCACAAGGTTTATGATTTTAAAGAGCGCTTTGGCTGCCATATGTGCGTTGGCTGCGGCAGATGCGATGATATCTGTCCGGAGTATATATCCTTTTCCCATTGCGTCAATAAACTGGGTGGCGCTCTAAAGGAGGTTAAAAACGGTGCTGCAAAATGAATACAGGCCTTTCCTCACTGAAATCAAGGAAATCGTCAAGCACACTGACATCGAATACACATTCCGGGTGACTTACGAAGGAGCGGTGAAACCGGGCCAGTTTTTTGAGGTTTCCATTCCCAAGTACGGTGAAGCGCCAATCTCCGTTTGCGGTATAAATGACGGCACGGTCGATCTTACCATCCGCCGCGTGGGCAAGGTGACAAATGAAATTTTCCAGCACCGGGCGGGGGACAGGCTGTTTTTGCGCGGCCCTTACGGCAATGGTTTTGAGGTGGAGAATTATAAGAACAAAGAACTGGTTATAGTTGCCGGCGGTACCGGTCTTTCGCCGGTACGCGGTGTTGTGGAGTATTTTGCGGAACATCCCCGGGAAGTAAAGGGGATGACCCTTATCGCCGGCTTCAAAACACCGCGGGACATCCTGTTTCAGGCCGATTTTGCCCGGTGGCGGGAGAAAATGCAAGTCATATTAACTGTGGATCAGGCGGAAGAAGGCTCAACACACCAGGTTGGCCTGGTAACCGAATATATCCCCAGGCTTGCGTTAAATAATGCCGGGAAGGCCGTGGCGGTGGTTGTGGGTCCGCCGGCAATGATGCGTTTTACAACGCTGGCGCTGCTAAAAGCAGGTTTTCGGGAAGAAAACATCTGGATTTCCCAGGAGCGAAAAATGTGCTGCGGAATCGGCAAATGCGGTCATTGCAAGGTTAATGATACCTACGTCTGCCTGGATGGACCGGTATTCAATTTTACCAAAAACCGCACGTTGATTGACTAGGGAAGGGGGTAAAAAGGTGGATATAAATACAAAACTGCTCAAGAAAAACGCCTTTCGCGTAACCAAAGTGCGGGGCGTTACGGCTTCCAGGGTCCGTGTTCCCGGCGGCCACCTGGATGCAAAATATTTGCCCCTGTTGCAAAATATCGCTGAAACATACGGTAACGGCACCCTGCATATAACAAACAGGCAGGGATTTGAAATACCGGGCATTGCCTTTGAGCACATGCCGGAAGTAAACGAGCTCCTGCAGCCGATTATTGAAGGACTGGACATTAATCAACAGGTGCCCGGGCAAGGCTATACCGCCGCCGGCACCAGAAATGTCATAGCTTGCGTGGGCAACCGCGTTTGCCCTTTCGCCTGTTACGACACAACGGCATTTGCCCAGCGCGTTGAAAAGGCCATTTTCCCCAATGATCTGCACTTTAAAATAGCGCTTACGGGCTGCCCCAATGATTGCGCCAAAGTGCGCATGCACGACTTCGGCATCATGGGCATGACCGAACCCCAGTATGATAAAGACCGCTGCGTCAATTGCGGCGCCTGTGTCAAGGCCTGCAAGAAGAAATCCGTGGGGGTTTTAAGTGAGGTTAATTACAAGGTGGAGCGTTACGCAGACAGATGTATTGGCTGCGGCGAGTGCGTCCTGGCCTGTCCTGTGGGCGCCTGGACCAGGGGTGGGCAGAAGCTGTACCGCTTGACGTTATTGGGCCGGACGGGGAAAAAGAACCCCCGTTTGGGTGAGGATTTCATCAAATGGGTGGATGAAGACAGCATCATCAAAATAATTCTAAACACTTACGAATACGTGGAAAGGTATATTGATCCCGCCGCGCCCGGCGGTAAAGAGCATATCGGCTACATCGTGGATCGCACGGGTTTTGAAGAATTTAAAAAATGGGCCCTAAAGGATGTTCAGCTGCCCAAAACCGCGGAGGTGTATACCCCGGTTTACTGGAAAGGTGTCAAGTATTAAAGCATCAGCCTGACCGGCAGGGGTTAATCCGGGAGACAGGCGGTCCTGGAAAGATTCTTGCCGGTTCCCGTTTTCTTTGACAATGAGGATCACAGCCGCTGATTTCCTGAATTTAAAAGGCCCCGGCAATCCCAATAAAATATTCCGATTCCCTTCGTATGTGATTTATTACCATCTGCACCACCGGATTGTTGCGAACGGCAGCGCTTGAAGCGGACAATTCGTCTAAAAGCTCAATGAATTTAAGGCTTTGCTCTATGGCATAACGTATAAACTGAACTATTCGCTGTTCCATAACACTATCTATAGCACATAACGCGCCTCCAAATCAGGGGCTATTTCCCGGATAACCACCGTATGCTCCGCTTCCTGCCGCTTCCAGAATTCAACCTCGTCCAATACCCTGAGCAGGGTTTTATAACCATAATAATATTGAATGTCAATCATTCCTTTCCGCCCGGGTTGTTATATGCCATAATATTCCTGTCGTGGCTAAATGTGCCGAAGGGTAAAATCAAGGTTAACCGGCAACCGGCCCGAATAATTTCCAACAACTGGGGCGCCGTGGTCATGGCTTCCCCGGAGGTGGCACGGAGTTCGGACCGCATCGCTTCCCCGTAACCTAAGTGGTGAATGTAAGATTTAAGCAGGGTGGAAAAGGGTCCTAAATTGAAGAAGATCTCAAGCGTTTCCCGATAAAGGGAACCCTTCCGGCCTGAATGAGCCCCCTTCACGAGGCGGGGAATTTTTGTTAGACTTAGATGAACAATACCCAAGGAGAGAAATAAATGTTTGAGGCAATACTGTTCGATCTTGATGGGACGCTTTTAGATGTGGATATGGGTGTTTTTTTTCAGTATTATTTTGGCAGTATGGGGGAATTTGCCACAGAAAAAGGATTTGGGGATCCCGATGAGCTGGTGAAGCTGGTTTCCCGGTGTACCTGGGACATGATCCGGGACCGCAGCGGCGCGAACACAAATATTGAAACTTTTATGAACGGGTTCCTGGCTGAGTGGCCCTGCCCGGAGGATCAGGCAACTGACTTCTTCAACGAATTTTACGCAACGAGATTTCCACTTTTGCAGCAGCACTGCAAGCCCTTTCCGGGAATAAGGGAAATGATGGCTAAATTATTTGAGCGTGAACAAAGGATTATTATCGCGACCCAGGCGATCTTCCCCCTGGAGCCCATCCTGAGCCGCCTGAATTGGGCGGGGGTGGGTGATTTCCCCTACGAATTGATAACATCATGCGAGCATATGCACTATTGCAAGCCTGCTGCAGATTATTATGCCGAAATTGTCCGGCGGGTGGGTGTGGATCCGGCTAAATGCTTAATGGTGGGCAATGATACAGAGGGGGATCTTTCGGCGGGCGCGCTGGGTATAAAAACTTTTCTTCTGGAGGAGCGTTTGATTGACAGGGGTAAAAGCCTCTACCGGCCGGACTGGCGCGGTAAATTCCCCGATCTTTATGATTTCATGAAGGGGATCTGCGGCTAAAGGGGTATGGTATGATTGACTGGCTTCAGCGGCCGTAATAGCACACCTTTCGACGCTTACTCCGACTCACTTCGTCTCCTGAAAAAGCTTTACCGCTTTTTGCTCAGGAGTTGGCTGAAGCAGGTTTTTTCTCCTTTTGGCCATGATGTGCGGGGTACCACCCTTCTTTTGATGTACGCGGTTGACACCCCATCCCGCCACGCCTTAAGGTGTGTGTGCACGCACATCCTGGTCAAAATACGACCAAAAAAGCAAGCAAAAAGGCTTCCGGTCAAAATCCCGGAAGCCTTGATACGTAAAGGTTTTTTGGTGTCGGAGACGGGACTTGTCCCGGATACCACACTTTTTCTTGCTCCAAATTTGCCATAAACATTGCTACGGGTTTTAAAGAATATACTTCTAAAATTATAGTGCCAATATCGAAATATCCGGGACAGCCAAGAGATAGAAATGGGCGGTTTTCCTCAGGTCGCAGTATATACGTTAAGAAGGAAATCCCTTTATCCAACTCACCTGGCGTCATTAAACAGGGAACACGAATTGAGGGCGTTATCACCATGACCTCCGGTAAAGGCATTAGAGAAGTGAGCGTTCTAATTAACAAGTATCCTTTGCAAAACGGCAGCAAAACAAATCAAAAGAACTGGCATAAAAAGAGGGGAACCGCTATAATATTACACAAGGATACTAGTGACGAATATAAGCGTGAAGTCCACTGGTATGAGTGCAAGAATATCGGTAAGGTTGATTTCAAGGTCAAAATGCCCAAAACAGGTGATGTAGAATGAAAATGAGGGGTAAGTTTATTGGGGAAAGTAACCAGCTTGGATGCATATTCGGAAAGGAATATTTAATTGTTGGCGAAGATAAAGAACTAGAATCCTACAACGTGATTGATGAGACTGGGGAGGATTACCTCTATGACAGAAATTTATTTGAAATAACAGAGGTTATTGCGGAGTAGTAGGGTAACTCAAAAAAGCATCGTTGAAATGATCGCTCTGAACAGGGCGGGTTTTTTATTGCCAAGAACAAGGAGGTATTTTTGTGGATCAGGATCAGGCGGAAGTAGAGGTATTTATCCCTGTTTCCAACAGGACCACGTCAAAGTCATAGAAAAAACGCAGTCACCCATTTAGACACTAATTCCAGAGCACGTTCACAATTCCAGCTTATCTTACGTAAAGCAGAAGCAATACACTTCACACCATTTAACCGCAATAAGCTTATAACAAGATTACGTATAGCAGCAAAAACACGGGGAGCAGAGCCAGTCCGGATTTGCGAGCGATCTTCATCAAAGGTCACATCACGCACCCAATGAAGACAATTTTCAATAGACCAATGGCCACGGATTGATTTCAGCAGGAATTCAGCGTCCGCCTTTTCTGGAGTTAGGTTGGTTACCAGGAAAGCGACATCTTTTTTAAGGTTATTGCCATACAGGTCGGTAGTAGAACGGGATACCTTAATGAATTGAGCAGCATATGGAAAATTGGGTGTGAATATTCTTTAGTGTAAATAGCAATAATCATCCTAAGATTTGACAATAATATTATTGCAACATAAATCGGGCAACGCTGAGGAGCGACCCAACGCTTGCCGCGGCTTATACGGTTAACGGCGGTCTTTATTGCCCGCCGTTTTTAATTTCACCGGCAAGCCCTGAGCGGGTAAACCTCGGGAGTTTGAGGGCAGAGCCCTCAAGATCTTATGCCACAAACCTATCTGCAAAGAATATCATAATCTGGCTGTACGCCATTGCCCAGTCCCTTGATGGCATTGTCCATTTCTTCGTGATTTCCCTAGCCGAGAGGAAGACCACTTTCCGGATTGAGTCATTTTGACGTGGCCGTGGTTATACCCCTATTTGCAAAATGGCAGTTTAGCCAAACCTAAAAACACACGTACATAAAAATTATAAAATATCAAATCTAATTAACATATAGCGTTGCAGAAGAATTTTCTGTATTTAGAAAGTTCGCTAAAATATAGTAGGAGAATCAGAATAAAAAATCGAAATATACTAGAATTTCCTATGCATGGAGAGAAGACAATGAATGACAGTAAAATTGGACACAGACAAAGGTTACGCGATAAATTCACTGAGGACCCGTCAGCCCTGAATGAAACAGAATTACTTGAGCTAATGCTGACCTATGCGATACCCCGTAGGGATGTTAAACCACTAGCCACGGAACTAATCGTCAATTATGGCAGCCTATCCTCATTACTGGCGGCAGATACCAGTGATTTATGTAAAAATAAGGGGGTTAATGAATATACCGCTGCTTGTTTGAAATTAGTAGCATGGGTTGGAAATATTTATTCAGATGGTCAGAAAACTGTACTTTCGCCAATCAAAGATGCTGCAAAGGAATTTCAACCGGCTGACAATGCGGAACAGGCAGCAAAACCTGTAATTACACCCACTTTAGAAACCTCAGGGCCTTTGGTCGCGGAAGAAGGCACCCTTTTTGAAGCAGAACCTGGGATAAAACCTCCAGCCGGGAAATCTAAACAAAGCACGGTTAACATGTTTAGTAAGTCTCTGTTACGCGAAACTATTGATATATTGCCTCATATACCATATACCAAATCAATGGAAGATGTCCGTGCATTCCTTTTAAGTAATTTGCATTACAGCAGTGAGCAGACAAGAATGAGATTTATGAGTTATATAATCCGCAGGCTGTTTCCCTACGGGCAGGTAGACACGCCTATTTTTTTATTTTCACAAAAATATGCCGGCAGGCAAGAGCTGCGGGATGTGTGCTTTTACCGGTTTTGCAAGGCAGAGCCATTAATGCAGGATATAATTCAAAACTTGTTTATTCCCGAATATCGGAATGGTTCAGTCACAAGAAATGCTATACGCGCCTTTTTACAAAAGAGGTACCCTATGAAAAAAAGCTACGGCGATTGCGCCCAGGCTATCGTAGAAACACTTGTGGCGTCAGGTATAGCCAGAGCAGATCGAACAAAAATTACTTGCGTATACAGAGATATTCTATTGCCTTCCCTGGCTTTTATCCTGCACAGTGAGTTTCCCGCCGGTATGTATAATCTGAACGAAGTGGAAGGCTGTACTGCTTTTAAATGTTTATTCTGGCGGCAAAACCAGGTGAAGGAATCTCTCTACACGCTTCGCAATATGAACCTGATCCCCAAAATTTCTGAAATCGACAATATAAGCCAGATAACAATTTCTTTAAATCTGGACCAGGTGGCAGAAAGACTTGAGGGGGGGAACCCATTATAAAGACGGCGGATATAATAGAAACCCTGCAGTCTAAACTCTCAGTAGCCGTGGGCAGGCATTTGTATGGCATCCTGGGCAGCTATGCTGCTTTGGATAGATTCGCCGCTAAACTGTGTCAGGCTAAAATGCCCAATGGGGAGTTTTTTCCCAGCGCGGTATCAGTGAATCGGGGCATATTGAATTCCATCCCGGACGCCGAATTTAAAACGCTGGCAGAAAACGAGCCCCGCCGGCCCGAACCTACTATGACCCGTGTTGCCCAGGCTTTTGCTGCTTTTCTGAGGAGCGAACTGAACAAAAAAGACTTAATTGTTCTCACGGGCTTGGAACTAATATTTATTTATAATGTGGAGTTAAACCTCCTTCGGACTATGGCCACCGATAATAAGAGAGTGATCCTCCTGCTCCCCGGCAAAAGGGAACGGGGTGAAATAATCATGTACCTGGATTCCAGCCCCGGTGAATACAAATTACCCAGCAATTTATTGGCGGATAACCACTTATGGGAGGTGACAGGTTAGGGATGCCAAATAACGGTGATTTATTTTCCAACCGCAAGCCACTCGGGGAAATATGTGAAGTTCCCGAAAAAATAATATCAGTATACTCATTGGAGCAGCACATCTGGGCCGATTGTAATGCGCCTGAAGCCAGGAAAATCAGGAAACCGGAGATTCAGACCATCGAGGAGTTTCAGATCGACCCGGTGCGTCCATTTCTGAATGATATCCTGCGCAACATGGCGGCACCTTATAAACGGGAAAAGAAAGACAACCTCATCGGGCAGGGCTACTGGATTCAAGCTGAATTTGGCTCCGGTAAATCCCACCTGCTCTGCTTCCTGGCCTCACTGGCGTTAGGCAGTCAGGAAGCATGGGACATTATCAAAGCAAAAGAGCAAAAAGCTGGACGCGGGAAACGGGAGTCCATCTACCAGTTCTGGGAAGGCGGGCTGCAAGCCAAAAACACCAAAGGTAACCGGGGCATATTTGTAGTTGCCCGAACGCTGGTCGGCTCCGGGGGGGGTACCGTGGGCCGTACCGACAAGGGCAAGAGGTTATCGGAATATATATTGGATGCGGTCAAGGAACAATTACAACTGGAATTAGGAAAGAATCTTTCTCTATACCCGGTGGAATTATTGGCTGACCGTTTTTTGACAGAAGATCTAGACCGTTACCGCAAGGATCTGAAAAAATTCCTCAAAAATCCGAAATATTTTTCAGAAGACGAGTTTGAAGATGCGGATAATTTTATTCGCGATATTCAGGATAACAAATCGCCTGATTATAAGATGAGCTGCGGGAATAAATTGTGGCGGTTTTACACCGAGTTTCTCAAAGTGCAGCCCCAAATTCCCGCCGAAACTGAAGACATATTGAATCACGTAGTCGAAACCATTATGGCGGAAGGGTATACCGGGGTGCTTATCTTCCTGGACGAGATCTCCCTGTTTATGAAAGACCGGGATGAAATGCAGCGGGTTGATGATGAAAAAACCCTGGTGGTTCTGTCAAACAGGCTGGCTAAAGTTCACAATCTGCCGGTTTGGATAGTTTGCGCTGCCCAGCAGGCTATCGAGAGCAAGCCGGGGCAGGGAGTAAAAAACATCATTGCCGAAGAACGCTTGAAATTATATCCCCTCCTGCAGAATCCAAAGGATTACTACGACATTGTTCTGGCGCGGGTAAGGGAAATTAAGAATCCGGAAGCGATTAAAAATTATTATCTATATTACAAAAGAGGCTTCACCTGGCCCAACAGCATCGGCGAGCGGGAGTTTGCGCATTTCTTTCCCTTCTATATGCCGGCGGTGGAAGTGCTCAGGGATATTACACACGAGCTGACCACGGCCAGGTCAGCCATACATTTCATGCACCAGACCTTGAAACACCAGATCAAAATCAAGGGCAAAGAGTTGATCAGGCTGTGGGAATATTTTGACGAGGCTATGGAATATGAGGAAGACCCCAGTGGGGTGCACGCCGGTCTGGTGGCCATTAAAACCAAGAGGGAGAACGAGTACCGGGCTTATGAGTCCTGCCGCAACCAGATCAACGGATTGACCAAAGGCCAGCTCAAGGTGCACGGGCAAAAAGGGATCAGGATTGTGCAGACCTTGTTCCTTTACTACATTGCGCACAGAGATATCAACGGGCTCAGCGTGGAGAAGATTGCCAACTCAGTGATGATCGAAAGACAGCCGGACGCTACCCCTGAAGAGAATTTGCAGCATTATGAAACGCTCGCTGAAGCGCTCAAAAATGAGCTCCGGCAAATAGTGCAGTCCTTTGATGAAGATAAAAACCCCCTTTACCGTTTTGAACCGGTAGTAGTAGGTATAGACCCGCAGCGGGAGTTTTTTAAAGCCCGTGATGAAGCAGAGGGCAATGAGGCGATCCAGAAAGAATCATGGGAAGCTTTATTGTCAATTGAAGAGTGGCTGGTGCACACCCGCCAGATGAACATGGACCTGGCAGACGGGAACAAATCTTTCCTGGCTGGATTCGCGGGCGCCGCAAACGGGGTTATCATAGACATCCTGTGGCAAGGCCGCCACATATACGGGCGTATAGATATGGTTGATATAAACCGGATCGTGGCCGAGGGCACTCCTTTGACAGGGATATATTCTGACCAGGACGACCTGGATTTTGCCGTAATAATTGCCAGGCGGCCTGTTCAGGGAAAGACCCTGGATACACTTATGCAACGGGTAAAAGACAAGCGGATCTTGTTCTGGGTGCCGGATAATTTAAACCACGAGGAAAAATCTTTGCTGCTGGACTTTGCCGCTTATCGCAAGCTGGTCTACAGCTGGGAAGAAAAAGATACCGATGATGCGGTTACCATCATCAACTGGGTGGCCGGCAAGCTGAAAACCGAGATAGGCAAAATCTGCCGCCTGGTGCGTTCCAGCTACGGCCGGGGACGCATAGACGCCCTTAATAACACTTGCATGGATTTTAACATTGCCGGGGAATTGAAAGCGGTCCTTACCCCTCTGGTAGACCGGGTGCTCAGTAGTGTATATGTGTCAGCAGATATTAAGTTTGACCCGCCTTTTGAATTCCGCAAGGAGGAAGGAGTAAAACTTATTAACGGTATTGTCAAAACCGGCGCTATCCCTAAAGGGGCCAAGCCCAACCAAAACATCAGCGCGGCCCAGAATTTCGGCTACAGCCTCAGAGTGATGAAAAAAGGGCCTGAAAAAGCATTGAATACGGAAGACAATACCTATGTCGGGGATATCTGGCAGTTCATAGACGACCATCTGACCGAGGGCCAGGAAATGAAACTTGACACCTTATACAAGAATTTCATGGGGGTTGGCGGGCCAAAAGACTATGGATTAACCCGGAGAATGGTGCAGATATATTTGCTGTGCCTGGTCCAGCAGGGCCGGGTGCAGGTTAGCGTAGGTCCGCAGGCGGGGCTTTCCTGCCAGGTAATTGATTATTCAAATATCGCCGATATAGATTTCTCAGCTAAAGTGCTGGATAAGATGGAAAAGCTGCAGAAAGTGGCCAGACCGGAAAACTGGGAAGTATTACGCCCTTATCTTGAAAAAATAATGGAGAAAAGCATTCTGGCAGGACTTACTGATGAGCAGATTTCCCAGAAACGCCTGGAAATGAGGAACCTGTTTAAAATGGTGCGGGAGGAAGTCAGGCGCGCTTCCGAGAATGCAGCGGCATTATTTGAATGCCTGGATTTTGCCAACCCGTATGGTGAAGAGATGGAACAGGTCAGCAGGCTATATGCAACAGACCTCGAGGCGAGCAACGATATTGACCTGCTGCTGAGCGCCTTAAAAGATATATTTGGGTATCAGGCTTTTGATACTATGCGTCCTGACGAGGCCGAACTAAAAGACCTGGGTAACCGGCTGGCCTGTTACCAGAGCGTCTGCCAGCTGCTTAAGTACGAAACCGATCTTCGTGTGGGTCGCGCTTATGTACAACATATCCTGCCGGATTTTAAAGATCTGCAATTAGTTAAGCAGCAGCAGAAGTTGGTAGCGGAAAAAATGGCTGAATTTAATAAATATCTCGATGAAGAGATTAAATTAAGGAACGAGCTGATAGGACACAAACCACCCCTGCAGAACGAGGATGGGACGATTTTTAAGCTGATGCATGAATACCGATTGGTATATATCGCCATGCATGATAAAGCAACCCAGCGCTGCAACCATGCTCACCAGTCGATTGAAAGGTTAGTGACCGGGTCTGATTTTCAGGCTATTGTTGCTCTGGAAGGGATCACCGCCCTGCAGCCGGAGTTCAGTTCAACGCTGCATCAGCGACTGGAAAAGCTAGCAGATGGGGTCTTCCAGTGTGCCAATGACTCTAGGGCTTCGCTGGAGAAGCAACTCAAGGCTGGTCCTTTACACGAATGCGACCTCAGTTTCAGCAATTATGGGAGTATTATCGAGAAAGCTGAATCATCCCTGCGTCAGGCCGGTGAGATCTGGGAAAAGACTGTCAATGGTAAGCTGGAAGTATTCCTGAACCAGGCCATACAAGAAAAGCTGAAGCAGGGTAAAGACGAACCCATTATTGCCGCTTTACTGGCCTGTTCTACGGTAGAAGAAGTAAGGAAAATCTTGCTGCGAGAGGTTGCCGTTGATCCTGCGATTGTAGATACAATCAACCGTTTCTTAAAAAAGATTGTGGTTAAAGCAGTAAAAAAAGCTGATTTTAAGCCTTCCGTGACAGTAGTGGAGGAAGGTCAGATAGAGGATATAGTGCGGGAATTCCAAGAATTTCTGGCAAAGCAGTTCGCGGATATGGAGTCGGATGAGGATACTATACCTGTCTTGATGCTGGAGTAGGGGTAGAAGTTATGACATTATTGAATGATTGGATTAGAGATAAACTTGAAACGGTCCGGGGCTATGATCATGTTCTGGTCAGAGATCATTTTGGCCTTCTCAGCAGGGCTGACAGGCTCATCGACCAGTTTGGCAGCGAGGCAGCGTATGCGGTGGTGACCGGGGCCGCTAACCTCGCCTTCCGCATGTGTTATGAAACGGTGGTTGAGAGCGAAGCACAGCGTATAATGGTGGTTGACCGCACTCCCTTGAGCAGGCTGGGTAATATTAGCGCCAGTACCGCTCCCCCGTTATTCTACCCGGACTTTTTAAGTACGGTGTCCGAGGATGCCCGGATAAATCTTGATGTCCGCCAGTTTCTCAGGGACATAACCGGCGATCTGGATTGGCCTTCTTTGTGCAATGACCGGGGTTACGCCAGGCTGATCGTTGCCCACCTGGACGGGGTATTACGGGCGCATAAGAATCTAAGAAGGGCGAAAACGCAGGGTTTCACAGACCATGACTTTAAGACAGTTATTGCTTTTGCCGCATTAGGGCTGCCCGAACTGGCTTTCAAAAAGCTGCACAGTGAAGATTACTGGCGCATAGGGCTATTGGGCCACCAGACTATGAGAGACTTAGACCAGCTAACCGGCGAAGTAATGAAACCCATTAAACAGCAACTCCTGCAGGCGCCTGTTCCATTTTGCTGGTTTGTCGACCAGGACGCGGAGATGGTGGTAGTGGGATTCTACCTGTCCACAATACTGGCCCAGCACACCGATAAATGGGACTTGCTCCTGGCTAATATTGACCCCGCCCTGTCCGGCTTTAAACAAGTGGAGGAAAAAATCCTGACTGAAACCACCCCCGGCTTGATTAAGCTCGATCTGCACCAGGCGAAAAGAGATGTGCAGGAGGTGGAGGAAAGTCTGGATCAGGAAGATCTTGACCTGCTGCTGGTGAAAGAGTTGCGCATTGATACCCCCGCCGGCTTTATATCAATTATCGAGAAGGAAAAATATTCAAACCTTTTTCGTTCCCTGGCCCTGCTTATGGCTTTAGACGACTGTCTGAGTGAGAAACCTACCCCGGACGCGATCAAGAGGCTTAAGGAGCAACTGTACAACGCTGACAGAAGTGATTGTTTCGCGGATTTCTGGCAGTCAGAATCCTGGGCCAGGTTAAGCGAGGCTTATAAGCTGGCTGCGGAAATTCATCGTTTGTGCCGGCAATTACTCAGCATGCTTAAGAATATCAAGGTCAAAAAACCTGAGCAACTGGGTTTTAAATATTACTGGCAGCAGTGGAACCAGCAGAAATTAAACCGGCTGGAGTATTACCTGTCATCACTGGAGCGGCTGCTGGATACAGGTATCATATTACCCAGATCTGACCAAGAATTGCCTGAATTATTTTCCCAGGCCCTGTCCAGGATGCGAAAGAGGGTAAGGACTATCAGCGACGAGGTGCATCACCAGTTGGACATGGTCAACTGGTACTTTCAGGATCTGGTAGCCCTGCAATATGCCTCCTGGGTGGACGGCAAAGACGAAGTTGTTTTGACCAGCCAGTTCATCAGCAGATGCCTCAAACCACACTGGGATCCCCAAAATGAAAAAGCAGTAATATTTATATTTGACGGCATGCGTTATGATATCTGGGAAGAATTGCTCTGCCCGGCACTGGCGGAAAAGCTTGAGCTGCTGCAGGATTATCCAGCTGTCTCCATCCTGCCGACCGAGACTCAGCTAACTCGCAAAGCGATCAGCGCGGGAACATTCCCTGACCAGTTCGATACTAAGAGCGGCGAGGACAAACTGCTGAAAGAAGGCTTGGGCCGGGAGATGGGAGTAAGCCAGGACGTTGAAGTGATTAACCCGGACGGACACGGGACCGGGGAGACTGTCCATTACCGCTGCGGCCAACTTGACGTGTATATTTTTGAACTATGTGATGTGGAGCTGCACGGGATTCACATGAAGAAACTGGGTGATGGCCGGGAGGTACCCGCCCGCCCTCTGGCATTCATTTACCAGCAGCTCATTAAAAATATTTTGGACCATGAAGTAATGGCGATCATGAGATCACTTGAACCTGGTACAAAGGTTTTTATCACTGCCGACCACGGCTTTGTCCGGTTGGGCAGGCGGCCTGTCTGGTTTAATGATGGTGACCTGAACGAACAGTTTGACTGCAGCTACCAGAATACCATGCTCAAGGTTAATTTTGATCAGTTGAATCTTAAGAAAGAACTCAAGGCTAATATGGTCGCTTTTTCTCCTCAGGAATTGCGGCTGCCATCCAGGGAGAAACGCTTTGTAAAAGCCCAGGGGCAGCTTATGGAAAAGGAATACCGCAGCGTTGTCTTTCCGCGCCCGGGCTATTCGTTCAAACGGCAGGGTTCTCCCTACAATCCGGATGCTTACTCCCACGGAGGTATCTCTCTCCAGGAAATGATTATACCGATGGTGGTCATGCGGGTGAAAGCTGACACGGACAGCCTGATCGTTGCCGGACCCATTGTCGGGCCAACTGAGGTTTTGGAAGGGGAAGAGATTGAGGTAAGAGTGCAGCTGGAATACAAGGCGCCGGTTCTTTTTGGTTCTGAGATGCGGGTTGATGTGGATGCTTATTATACTCCAGTACCCGGCAAAAGCCCGGCTGAGCAGGTGGAACTGACCCACCAGGTGTTATATGTGGGGGCGAATAACAGTGAGATAATCTACCGGTTTAAGCCAGGCGCAAATGAAGCAACAAAGGAAGAGAGAATAGACGGGGTAATGAAAAGGCTGCTCACCATAGAATTGAAATACAAAGATGGCATACGTACAGTCCGGCAGAGCCTGAACCGTAGCTTTATGGTAAAGCTGAACTCTGAGCAGGTGATCCGCCGCGTGCCCACTCATTTAGGGAATATACTGGGACTTGCTCCTAAGAATATGAGGTGAAAACTATGCCCAGGAAGGTATCATATAACGCAAAGCAGGAAAGCATTTTCAAGAAAAAGATTGCTGCCATGCCGGAGGGCTATTACTCGGGAGATCAGCCCAACCCTAATTTGAGATTTTTTGTAGAGCAGCATCTGATGGTAAATCCCTTCAATCCGGAGACCGATGACTACGATATTCCGGCGTTTGACCGGCCGATCGATACGACCAAAGCCACGGCTATCTATAACATGCACACTTACTGGTCAAAAAAGCCCCATGACGCTATACGCCAGTACATACGGCACTATACCAACCCCGGTGATTTGGTGCTCGACCCTTTTTGCGGGTCGGGCGGGACGGCCCTGGCCGCGCTGATGGAAGGAAGAAAGGCTATTGCTATAGACCGCAGCCCGGCGGCTACCTTTATTACCAAAAACTACTGTACCCCGGTGGATGTGGAAGAGCTACGAGAGGCTTTTGAAGAATTGAAGGCGAAGGTAAAACCGGAAATAGATTGGCTTTATGAGACCAGGTGCGACCGCTGTGAGGGCAAGGCGACCACCAGCTACACTGTCTACTCACAGGTGTTCCAGTGCCCGCGTTGCCTACAGAAGGTACCTTTATTTGATTGCATTGAGGCAGAAGGGCGGACGCAGGCAGGCAAGGTGAAGAAAATAAAGACTTGTCCCCATTGCTATGAAAAGGGACAAAAAGAGGAGATTAAGACAACGGGGGATAAGTTTGGCGCCATACCCGTGCTGGTCAGCTACCAATGTGAAAGCGGTTGTAAACCAAAGCGGGATAGACGGCGGCACAACGACCCCGATCCGGTGAAAAGGGAATACTTTGAGCGGTATGACCTAGCTAAAATCGGGGAGATTGAAGGTAAAGCCATACCTCACTGGTACCCAACAGACAGAATGATGCATGCACCGGAAGACCAGGAATGCTGGGGGGTAAAATGGCGTGCGGGAACCAGCAACTTCCGTACGGTGGATGAACTTTTTACGAAGCGTAATCTTTGGTCATTGGCTGCAATAAAATATGGAATTGAAACTATTAATTATAATAAAACAATTAAGAATGCAATTTTGTTCAGCTGGAATTCAGTACTACTTAATGTGAGCCGCATGACGACGAATCGTGACCGTCTAGGTTTTTTAAAAGGAACGTATTATATTCCTCAGATATGCAGGTGCACTAACGTATGGGGTACGGTGGAAAATAAGTTCCTTATGATGTTGTCAGGATGGAAAGATGTATATAAATCTGAAAGATCTACCGAACTATCAATTAGCACAGAGAGTGTCACCCATATGAAATTGCCCAGCAATTCAATAGACTATATTTTTACTGATCCACCTTATGCGGATAAAGAACAGTATGGCGAACTAAACTTTATCTGGGAAGCATGGCTTGGATTAGATACTCACTGGCATGATGAAGAGATAATAGTTAATGAAGTCAGAGAAAAGACGGTTGATGATTGGAGAGAGATGATGTCTCAGGCTATGGCCGAGTGCTACCGAGTTCTGAAATCAGGGCGCTGGCTTTCTCTTTGCTACCATGATACCTCTGAAGGCACCTGGAAAATGGTGCAGGATATCATGGCGGAAGTAGGATTTATTTCTGATCAACTGGATTCTGTACTGTACATTGATACTAATCAAAAATCCTATAATCAAAAAACCGCTGATAAAGTAAATAAACGCGACCTGGTGATCAATTTTCGCAAACCCAAGCCGGGTGAAACGGATCGATTAATAGTTATAGATGAAAACGAGGACGCCACTACCTTTGCCCAAAAAGCACACGCCATCATCCGCGATTACCTTTTAACTCACCCAGGCAGCAGCAAGGATCGCATCTATGATGAGGTGGTCAGCCGCATGGTCCGCAGGGGGCAGATGGAAGCTCACAATTTTGATGAATTGTTAAAGCAGGTGGCCGATGAGGTGAAAAAACCAGCTCGCAAGAACCTGTTTGAATATGAGGACCCGGATTTATTTGGCACCCACGAAAGCAGCCACTGGTACCTCAAAGAAGGTGACCCGGTGTGGGAGGATGAATCAGAAATCGCCCGGGAAGACGCGGCAGCGAAAAAGCTGGAGCAGTTTATGAAGAAATGGCTTGAGGAGAACCCGCACAAAGAGGGCGTCCACTATTCAGACCTCTTTGAGCGCTACATCTATTATGCCGTTGAGGAGAAGCCCAGGCGGCAGCTTATTGATTGGTTGCCGGATTATTTCTATAAAACCCTGGAAGGCACTTACCGCTTGCCGGCCAATGACGAGGAGAGGATCGCCAAGGAGGAAGCCCGCCATTCCGGTCAGAACCGCCGCATCAAGTGCTATGTGTCTTACCTGGAAAACGGGCTGCCGGTGCCTGATAAGGAGAGGCCCTCCGATGCTACCCTGGCCGAATGGATCAGAACCTGCAAGCGTTCCGGCATGTATGCCCAGGGCAAGTACTTGTATGAGCAGGGCGGGCTGAACCTGGACAAGCTTTCTGAAGAGGCTGCTGTTAATGTGGAAGAGGACTACCTGGTCTGCGTCCGGTCTCTTTCTCGCGAGCAAACGAAGCAGAAACAGGCCAAACGCACCCGCAAAAAGGGAGGGGCATGATCATCGAGCTTAAAGAAATATTCCGCGGCAAAGTAGTCAATAAGGCTCATACTATCAATACCGGCGTGGATGAATTCCCCCGCTATGTGGTTGAATACCTGATTGATAATTATTGTGAAGAAGAGACTTTCCATAAAGATCTTGAAATGGTGGTCCGCCGGCTCAAGGAGAACTTTGTGCACGGCGCCGAAGCCGAGAAAATACGCCATCATATCAGGGAAAACCGCAGCCATTCGGTAATAGCCAACCTGGAAGCCCGGCTGGTGGAAACAGAAGACAAATACTGGGCCGGCATCCCGGCCATCAACGAGAACTATGTCAACATACCGGAGCCGATTGTCAACCAATACCCCATGCTGCTGTCGGGAGGCATGTGGGGCACCATTGACCTCACTTATGACGAAACAGAGGTTCACAATAAGAAAATAAGGCCGTTCAAGGTGACCGGCTTCACCCCCTTTCAGGTAAGTGTAATCAACCTGGACGAGTATATTTCCAAGCGGCAGGAATTTTCCACTGACGAATGGGTTGACGTATTGATCAATTCCTGCGGTCTCTCCCCGGAGAAAATGAGCAGGCGGCAGAAGCTCCTGTATCTAAGCCGTTGCATCCCGCTAGTAGAAAATAATGTTAACTTCATCGAGCTGGCCCCCAGGGAAACGGGGAAAACCTATCTCTACCGCAATATTTCCTACTACGCCCATGTGCTTTCGGGCGGCAAAGCCACCCCCGCGCAGCTATTTATCAACCTCAATAACGGCAAAATCGGCGAAGTGGGCACCAGGGACGCCGTAGTTTTTGATGAAATCGCCAACACCGATTTCAAGGATCCGAAGGCGCTGGTCAGCATTATACAGGGCTATATGCAGGACGCCAGGTTCAGCCGGGGCAAGAAAGAAATCCTGGCTTTTGCCAGTCTGGTCTTTGTGGGGAATATTGACGTGCAGGGCCAGTTGCCTCACGAAAAGTATTATCATCTTTTTGAGCCGCTGCCCGACTTTATGCAGGTAATTGCTTTTCTTGACCGGATTCATGGTTACCTGCCCGGGTGGGAAATACCCAAACTGGGTCCGGACAGCTATGCCAAAGATTATGGCTTTATAACCGATTATTTCTGTGAAATTATGCATGAATTGCGACGTATAGATTTACTCAGCAGTGTACGTAACCGCTTTGAGATCCTCGATCTGGGGAATACCACCCAGGGTGTGTCCGGCCGCGATCAGAGAGCTATAATGAAAACGAGCTCGGGTCTGCTCAAACTTATCTACCCGGATGGTCAGGTTACTGATGATGAATTGGAGGAAATCCTGGTCTTGTCCTGCGAATTGCGCCAGCGGGTGCGCGAGCAGCTGCACCTTATCGCTCAGGGAGAGTATGAACGCATAAAACTTGGAGTAAAGATCCTGCCTTCCGGAAAGCAAAGCGTCCCTCACCTGCCTGACGCGGAAAGGATCCAGAACGTGTCCCTGCCCCCCGAACCAAGTGTGGGTGAAGTAACCGGCCTGGCTGTTTCAGGAGATCACGGCTGCATAATGCGTTTTGAGATGCAGGCCACCCGCGGGCATGGGCGAATAGTGCCGCTGGGCTCCATACAGAGGGTGATGCGTGAGAGTATCGAAGCGGCGGCGCAGTACATCAAGGCTAATCACGATAAATTAGGCATCTCGTTAGAGTGGAGGCAAAACTATGACGTGGCTGTGCTGGCCACGTACATGGGTGTGTCCAAAGAAGGCCCCTCGGCTGGAGTTGCTATTGTTACTGGTATTGTATCAGCTCTGAAAGGCATACAGGTGCGCAACGATTTAGCCATGACCGGTGAGATCACCATTATGGGCAAGGTCCTACCTGTGGGGGGGATTCAACAGAAGGTAAGAGCAGCCTTTGACGCCGGCGTCAAGGAGGTCCTGCTGCCGGAAGAGAACCTGGACGAAGCCCTTCGTCTGCCCGCCTATGTGCTGGCAGCGGTAAAGCTCACTCCCATAAGCATGGTTGAAGAAGTCTTAAACATTGCGTTAACTTGAGGGGCAATTTAGAGAAAAAGCTTCTTGGGAAATCCAAATGTTATAAGAAATATAGAACGTGGTCTTATGAAAATTAAAAATTTGTTATATTCGGATATTTCATCTATAGTTATGAAAGTGACACTTGGGAACCGTGTAGCCATATATTGTGTTGGAGCGAGCATGCTGAAACAAACAATTGTTTTGATATTAATATCGCAACGCTCCAGATGTTTTAGTAACTCATCACGATCCCTATTAGGCAAAACCTACCCGCTGAAACGATTAAGTTGTTCAGCAATTTCGTTTGGAGTCTTAGCAAGTTTTAGGTTTTTACCTAAAAACGTGGATGTTTTCCTTGTGCCAGGCAATGGTGCGCTTCGCGCGGTTTTTGGTTTTTGCTCCTTTTGGCCAGGATGTGCGGGGTACCACCCTTCTTTTGATGTACGAGGTTGACACCCCATCCCGCCACGCATTAAGATGTGTGTGCACGCACATCCTGGTCAAAATACGTCCCAAAAAGCAAGCAAAAAAGCTTCCGGTCAAAATCCCGGAAGCCTTGATACGAAAGGGTTTTTTTGGTGTCGGAGGCGGGACTTGAACCCGCACGGTTACCCACACGCCCCTCAAACGTGCGCGTCTGCCTATTCCGCCACTCCGACATCACATTTAATTTTGAAATACCGGCAGGAACGGCTGGGATAACCATTTCTGCCTTCTTCGCAAGGGCTATTATATCAGACCTGTATTTCAAAAGCAAGTGTTAGTCTAGACCAATGCGTCAGTCCTGACCATTAAGCGGACCGCCAGTTGAGCCGGTTCCGACTTTGTGGGGTATACTCCCTACAAGCAAGCTAAACGGGCGGTGGTGTTTTCGCTGTTTTTTCAATTGGGATGTAACACGGGGCAGCGGATTAGACGGGGGTTCTTTGTGATTGGGGGAGGGGAGAGGGCTTGTACCCGCAAACTCACGTATGTTTTGCCGAGATGATTATAAAAGGACAGAGCGATGGGATTACCCTGGGCAGCATCCTGCCCGATATGCTCAACGGCAGGGGAATCAGCCACTATGAAGCGCACAGCAAAGGTTCGGAAATTTATTGCTTTCTTAAACGGCGCCAAACGCGCCTGGACTTCGGGGAAGCAGTTTTAACCCACGGCTTCGTTCCTAAAGGGCTTGATTATTACGGGGACGAAAAATACCTGGATTACGAAAAGGGATATTGCTTTGAAAAGGCCAGGTCCTTTATTTTAGATACTATTGAAGCGTGCAATATTCCTGTGGAAATGGGATGGTGGAAGAGCCACAACATTATAGAAATGGGTATAGAACTTCTTGTAAGCTCTACGGGTGATTACAGCGGCAGGATCAAGAGCGCCTTTGCCAACCGCATCCTTGTTTCCGAAATAGATGAAATTTTGAGTGAACTTTTGCCGGACGTGGATTTTGATCTCAACTGGCGTGTGCAGAGGTTTGCCGGATTGATTTATTTGGAGAAAGCGGGGGCGTCATCCCTTGCGGAAAAATACCGGCTTCAAATGCTGAATAAACACGGGATTGAAATTGACACCAAAAAAGTGGCATCTTTAATTGAGCGGGCGGCGGAAAGCGTGTACGATGAACTGCCCGGTTTCTTTAAAACCGTTGCCGGCCTGGTAAAGGGCAATATTGTTTCATTTCAGACCCGGGGTGTTAGTGCCTTAAAAACGAAATGGTAATAGGGGAAGTAATTGGAAAGCTTGCTTGAACCCCGCGGTCGGGTTTTAAGTGGGGTGTTATTTCGTGGAAATTATATTTTTGGAATGCGGATCGTGCTGATCATTCCCAGGGACAAAAGCAAACTCAAGGTAAGGGCGGCAGTTGCGCCGGGGATGACAATAACCAGTACGGCCAGTAAAGCGCCGGCAAAGGTAATGGGGATACCCGTAAAATAGGGGGTACTTTCTGAAACGTTGAATCTGGCCAGGCGAAGGGCGCCGCACAGGGTAAAAAGACCGGCGCAGATCAGGCCGGGGGCATTGAGGCTGTTGTTTAAAGCGGTGACGTATAGTAATGTAGCCGGGGCAACACCAAAGGAAACAAGGTCGGCCAGGGAGTCGAACTCCCCGCCGAAGGGCGAAACCGCTTTGCAGCGGCGGGCCAACAACCCGTCAAAACGGTCCATTACGGCAGCTAATACTATTAAAATAACACTTTGCTTGTAGCTGCCGTTAAGTATGAAGGTAATTGCCGAAAAGCCCAGCAGCAGGTTGGCAGCCGTGCAGATATTGGGGAGAATGCCCAATCTGTTAACGTAAACGTTTTTTATTGTCCTGATCATCCTGACCATTATCATCACTAAAGGCGCCCGGCAGGATACCTATGATTGTCTCTCCTGCCTTCACCTTATCTCCTTTTTTCACTTGTATCTCCGTGCCGGCGGGCAGGAAAAGCTCGGCGCCCGAACCGAACTTGATAATGCCAATAATTTCTCCGCTTTCCAGCCATTTACCTTCATTAACCCAACACTTTATCCGGCGGGCGATAAAACCGGTGATCTGGCAGACCATGAGCTTGTAATCCCGGCTTTCCATTCCTATGAAGTTCTTCTCATTCAAGTCGGAGGCATGGCTTTTAAAAGCTGGTATAAACTTGCCCGGCCGGTAATGTCTGTATTTTACCTCCCCCTTAAGGGGCGAGCGGTTGATGTGGACATTAAGGATGGATAAAAAGATACTTACCCTGATTACTTTATCCTTGATATACTTTTTCTCGTAGGATTCCCCGAGATCCAGAATAACCCCGTCCGCCGGGGATAAAATCAGGTTGTCACCTACCGGAATGACTCGCCTGGGGTTGCGGAAAAAGTAGAGGATGAACAGAAACAGGGCCCCGGGGAGTATAGTGAGCAATGGGTTAACCAGGTAAAGGACGGGCGTCAGTAAGGCCGAAAATAATAAATAGGGCCAGGCAAGCCTGAGAGTAAGGGCGAACCTGTGCGCCGGGTTATCTTTTTGGTTAATGGCCACTTGTGCATAATCTCCTTTATTGTCTCCTTTTCCAGGAAGCTATGCCTGTATAGGTTTGATCTGGAATTAATCTCAGTTAATAATAACCCGTGGGGTTGGGCAATGCAAGAATAAAGGCGCCTGAATTAAAACAACCGGTTTATTAATAAACGGTAAGTTTACCACGGCCCGCGGGCATGGGTAAGTATGTTGTCTTTAGACCAGACGGGGAAAAGATATAACTTGAACAACCGTTTCCCGGGAATATTCCGGAGTGACATTATCACAGAATAAACACGCACCAGGTATTTCCTTTTGACATATGTTTATTTTTCACTTATACTCGTTAAGCCCCCGGGAAATAAAAAAAAGGGGCGACGTTAATGAGAATAAGGGAAATATGGAACAATCTGAAAATATGGAACAAACCTGGCGATTGGAAGAAAAGAATAGGTATGGGCGCGTTTCTGCTGCTGTTGCCGGCGAGCTTGCTGCTCCACCCGGTTGCAATATTTCAGAAGGTTTTGAAACCCGGTAAAAAGGAAGTGCGGGTTGTAAACAGCGACCAGGAGGTTAAAGCAGACCCGGGCCTTCAGGAAGGCCCGGTGACAGGAATAAATTATGAGCGGAAGCTTAACAGGCCGGGGAGTACCGTCGTGTCCAGGGGCGGGGCAGACCGTCAAAACGTCTACCTTCTGGCCCAGGTAATTGAGGGTGAAGCGGCGGACGAGCCTTACGAAGGTAAGGTGGGTGTTGGCGCCGTTATTCTGAACCGGACCGAAAGCGACGATTTTCCAAACACAATCCCGGGGGTTATCTTTGAGACCGACGCTTTCGAATCGGTAAGCAACGGTCAGTACAAAAGACCCTTGAGTGAGGAGTCCTTACAGGCCGCGGTTGATGCCCTGAACGGACAGGACCCCACAGGGGAATCCCTCTACTTCTGGAATCCGGTAACGGCCACCAGCCCGTGGGTCTGGTCCCGGCCAATAGTTACCCGGATCGGCGGACATGTCTTCGCCCATTAAAAAGACTTTCTCTTCCTAAAAGGGAGCGCTTTATAAAGCGCTTCCCTTGTTTTTACGGAGGGGTAATTATATTTTGCAGGTTGTAAACAATATTTCTTAAAAATTTACGGGTATTGGGGTATGCTATGTCAAAAAATTGGATTAAAATCAGGAAGAAGGAATGCCTTTACCGGAGTCAGAGCATTTTAAGTGTTAAGTAGACAGGTGACGGAGGTGAAAATATGAAAAACCAGCTTGCATGGTGGACAATCTGGTTTCTGATTATCGTTTTGTCCGCTTTTGTTGTTCCCTTTTCCTTTTTGTCCGGCATTACCAGAATAACCGGGGCATTTCTTTACTGGGGGGTATTTGCGCTAACCGCCATTATCAGCGTTGGAATTATAACCAGTAAATGGGGGACCGGTAAATGAAGGCTTCGTATATTTATCTGGCTGTTTTTGCTTACTTTTTGCTTGGAACAATTGTGGCCCTTTATGCCAAACGGGGCATGGTCAGGGGCGTTTCTGATTTCTTCATAGCCAACCGGACCATCGGCGGTTTTGTGGCGGCCCTTACTTACAGCGCTACAACCTACAGCGCTTTTATGCTGGTGGGACTGGCCGGATTGACCTATATCGGAGGCGTGGGCGCCTGGGGCTTCGAGCTGATTTATCTGTCAGGCCTGGTTTTGGTTGCCTTTTTCGGTCCCAGATTCTGGCTGGCCGGTAAGAAGTACAATTACATCACCCCCTCCGAGATGCTGGGTGACCGGTATCAAAGTAAAGGCCTGCAAATTGTCACCGCGGTAAGTTCCATTATTTTTTTGATCCCTTACAGCGCCGTGCAGCTGATTGGTATCGGAACTTTGATGAACGGGATGTCCGGAGGGGTCATCCCCTTTACGGCAGGTCTGATAATTGCCACCTTCATCGCCATACTCTGGGCCTACATGGGGGGGATGAGGGCTGTGGCCTGGACGGATTCTCTCCAGGCTCTGATTATGATTATTGTTTCCTCCATCTCGGTGTTATTTGTGGTTTACGGGTCCTTCGGGGGCTTCGGCGGGCTTTTTGCCTCCCTGGAAACCAGATACCCGGAGTGGCTGGCCGTCCCGGGTCCGGGTTATTTTAATCAGGCAGCCTTTGTGGCCCTCGCCCTGCCCTGGTTTTTCTTTTCCCTCTCCAATCCACAGGTCAGCCAGAGGCTTTTTATCCCGCGCTCCCTCGGCGCCATGCGGACAATGGTCATGGGATTTTTAGTGTTTGGTTTTATCTATACCTTTATTTCCATCATCTGGGGTTTTTCAGCCCGGCTGTTATTACCGGACCTGGCCAGCGGTGATTTGGCCACGCCCAGCCTGCTGGCTTTAAATATTATACCAACCTCTATTTCCCTGCTGGTTTTAATTGGGATCACGGCCGCGGCAATTTCCACCATCAACTCTATTATCCTCACCCTGTCTTCCATGGTATCCCAGGATATCCTGAAAATCATAAATCCGGTTATGGAGGAAAGCAGGCTTTTTACCCTGGGCAGGTTCTTTGTGCCGCTGTTTGCCATCGTAACGTTTTTGTTCGCCTCTTTGAAGCTGGGACTGATAGCCGTCCTTTCGGTGGCCTCCTCGGCGGGCCTGCTGGTGATTGTACCCGCCATCGTCGGGGCTTTTTTTTGGAAAAGGGGTACGGCGGCGGGGGCCATCACCAGCATCGTTATCGGCGGCATTGCGGCTTTCTGGTTCCAGTTTGGCGGGGTAAAGCCCCTGGGCTGGGGGCCGGGGGTCTGGAGCGGGATTATTTCGACGGCGCTCTTTATCATTGTCAGCCTGCTCACAACGCCACCGGAGGAAAAGGCCGAGGCCTTTATGTCTTACGTCAATGGTGCTTTAAGAGAGAATAAAGTTATTTGATTTTCTTGGAGGGTTGTTTGTGATTTCGGCCCGGCTTGAACTGTCGTTCCCCTGGCGGCGTCCCCGGGCCTTCCCCTTTAAACTTGATTATTGATCCCGCATTAAAACTCAGCGGTACAGAATATTGTAGATCCGGTAATACTGCAGCACCTTTTTTACATAAAGGCGGGTTTCCTCAAAGGGGATCCGTTCGATATCGCTGCCCTTGCCGCCGGCGGACAGGCTTGGGTCGGAGAGCCACTGTTTGACGTTGCCCCGCCCGCCGTTATATGCGGCCAGAAAAAGAACGGGGTCGTTGTTGAACTCTTTTTTCAGATCCGCAAGGTACCAGGCGCCCATCTTAATGCTGATTTCAGGCTCAAACAGCTGGTCGGGATGAAAGTTTTGCTCGCCCATTTGGCGGGCGATCCACTGACCCGTATCGGGCATAATCTGCATCAGCCCCCTGGCCCCCCTGGCGGAAACCGCCCGGCGGTCAAATCCGCTTTCAGCTTTCATGATGGCGGCCAGAAGCTCCGGGTCCAGTTCATTAAGGCCGGCATGGTATGTAGTTATGGCACGGTAGGGGAACGGGTAAAAAAAGCGGCCTACCGTGTCGAGGTTAAAAAGCAGGAGCGCTAAAAACAGGATAAAAAGAATTCTGCGTATCATTTTATAAGGATTGATCCTTCTGCGATAGACTTTGGCCATGTGATCACTCCGCTGTGAAGTTGGGTTTAATACCTTTATATGCCCTGCTTCACCCGGAAATGTCCTTTCAGCAAGTTTGACATGTGCATGTCCACCTGCCTGATTGTTTCCGCTTGCTCTCCGCTGTTGTCAATGACCCGGTGGGCGTATTTCAGCTTTTCCTCCTGGGGGAGCTGGGCGGCGATGCGCTGGCGAACCTCATCCGGGCTCAGGCCGTCTCTTTGGGTTAGCCGCTCCAGCTGCTTTTCCTCGCTAATTTTGACCACCCAGATCTCATCCGCGTTGTTATGTAAACCCACCTCGATTAAAAGCGCTGCGTCGATAACAAGTACTTCCGGACCGGGTGATGAGTTGTTTTGATCCTGGAATTCTTTGACCCTGCACCGGATAGACTCCTTGATCCGGGCATGGGTGATTTCGTTTAGAAGCGCCCTGGCCCGGGGGTCGGCAAAAACAAGTTCCCCGGTGGCCTTGCGGTCCAGTTCCCCATCTTCTCCCAGGATGCCCGGGCCGAAGTTGGCGACTAGTTCTTCTAAAGCCGGACTCCCTCGCCGCACCACTTCCCTGGCCACCTGGTCGGCATCGATTACTTCCGCGCCCAAATCTTTCAGCCGGCGGGACACGGTGCTTTTTCCGCTTCCTATATTTCCTGTTAGCCCTATGACAGGCATTGTGCTACCTCCGAGAATGTTTTTAAGGTTAATTCGCCTGTAAAAGTCTTGTTCCTTTAAAGAGCAATAAAAATTGCGACAACCGGACAACTGGTTGAGAACGACAGGGCCGTTTTAAAGGTTGTCCGGCACGGCGGGGGTAAGAAGTTGTATTTTAAATATACGGCTTTATTTTATGGCTAGTAAATCTTGTACAGGCCCAGCAGAATCAGGATGCACCCCGGCAGGGCGCCAACGTGCCGCCCCAATCCCCTGGCTGTAACGGAGCTGCCCAATACAATCCCCGCGTAGGCAAGCAGGAAATGACCAAGCCCCACAACCAGCGCGGTGAAGATTATGGAAGAGTTGAGCATGGAAACCGCAAACCCGGCGGCAAAGGCATCCATGGCCAGGGCCGTTCCCAGAAGGATCGCTTCCCGGGGGGAGATAGCGCCGGAGCTGTCCTGGTCGGCCCGGACCGGTTCTTTAAGGATCTGGATAACCAGGCCCAGGGGGCGGATGTGAATCCGGATCAGCCGGGTTACACCGCCCTCCCCATTCTTTTCTTTTTCGGCCTGTTCAGTCCGGCGGGTTTGAAAAAGCACCCAGATGCCGATAAGCAGGAGCAGGATCCCGCCCAAGCGGTGGGCCGCGGTTTCCGGGATATAGGGCAGAAGCATTTTCCCCCCTGCCATGGATATGCTAATCGCTGCTACGGAGATCAGGCTGATGATCAAAAGGGAAAGCGGGGGGACCTTAATTTGCCTGGCGCCGTAAGCCATACCTGCAACAAAGGAGTCAATATTGAGCGCCAGGGCGAAAAGAAAATACGAAAGCAGTTCCAATGCTCTTTGCCTCCCATGGATTAAGTGGTGCTTTTTGTTTAATCTATGGGGGCGGTAAAGTGTATGTTACTGCCAAACAATGGCTTAAATAGCTACGTGGCTTTCTGGCAGGCAGGACAGTAATAGGAGCTGCGCCCGCTCACCTTTTTTTTAACGATGATTTTGCCGCAGTTGCCGCAGGGCTGGCCTTCCCGGCTATAAACCCGCAGTTGTTCCTGGTAGCTGCCCGATTGCCCTTCACCATCAATATAATCTTTGATGGTTGTCCCCCTGTTTTCAATTCCTTCCTGAAGGACGTCCCTGATGGCGTGATAAAGGGAGGCTATTTCCCTGGGGGTTAAAGTTGTGGCCACACGTTCCGGGTTGATTTTAGCCCGGTGCAGGGCTTCGTCGGTGTAAATATTACCAAGGCCGGCTATAAAAGTTTGGTCTAAAAGCAAGGGTTTGATCCGGGCGTGGCGGCGGCGCAGTTCTTTTTTTAAGTAATCCCTGGTAAACTGGGGCTCCAGAGGTTCAACCCCCAGGTTTTTAAGGCAGGTGAGGCCATCCAGGGATGTATTGGGCACCAGCCACAGCTGCCCGAACTGACGGACATCTGTAAAGCGGAGCTCGGCCCCATTGCTTAAATTGAAGATAACGTGGGTGTGCCTGGCCGGGGGATCATCGTTTTCGCAGTAAACAAGGCTTCCGGTCATCCGCAGGTGGACCACCAGGGTGTAACGGTCGCTTAAACCCAGGATCAGGTGTTTACCGCGACGGCTGAGCTTGATAATTTTTTTACCTTCAATCTCCTTGATAAATTGTTCGGGTTCCGGGGTCTTTATAATCTTGGGCAGGTAAACCTGGGCGCCGCGGAATTTTAATCCGGTCAACTTGGGCTGGAGCGTTTGTCTTACGGTCTCCACTTCAGGAAGCTCCGGCATATCTTTCATCCCCTTAAATCTTTTTTACGTCGTACCAGTTTTTGCCTGACTTGAGATCGACAACAAGGGGTACATCCAGCGTCAATGCGTTTTCCATGCAGCGTTTGACCAATTCTTTCAATTGTTCGATTTCAATCGCCGGTGTATCAAAAATCAGCTCGTCGTGAACTTGTAGAATCATTTTTGCCTTCAGGCCGTGCTCGGCCAGCTCCCTTGAGATGTTGACCATGGCCAGCTTGATGATGTCCGCCGCGCTGCCCTGAATGGGGGTATTCATAGCGGTTCGTTCAGCCGCATTGCGCATAACCCGGTTGGGACTAAAGAGATCCGGCAGGTAGCGCCGCCTGTTTAAAAGCGTGGTCACGTATCCATTGGCCCGGGCTTCCTGAATGACACGGTCTATATAGGACTTGACCCCCGCATAACGGGCAAAGTAGTTCTCGATATAAAGCCTGGCTGTCTGCCGGCCCACCTTGATATCCCTGGCCAGGCCGAAATCGCTCAGGCCGTAAACGATACCAAAGTTGACCGCCTTGGCCCGGTCCCGCATTTCCCGGGTTACCTCCTCCAAAGGCGCCCCAAAAACCTCCGAAGCCGTTCTGGTATGAATATCCTCACCCTCCCGGAAGGCTTTGATTAAAACCGGGTCACCGCTGATATGGGCAAGAATACGCAGTTCAATTTGCGAGTAGTCTGCCGTCAACAGCAGGTTGTCATCCCTGGAAGGGGTAAAAAACTTGCGGATCAGGCGGCCTAGCTCCAGACGGATGGGGATGTTCTGCAGGTTGGGCTCGGAGCTGGACAACCTGCCGGTGGCGGTAACCGTCTGGTGGAAAGTGGTGTGGAGCCGCCCCGTCGCCGGGTTGACCAGGTCCTTGAGTCCGTCGGTATAGGTTGATTTAAGCTTCATCAACTGCCGGTACTCCAGAATTTTGGCCACCACCTCGTGGGAAGCTTCCAGTTCTTCCAGCACCCCGGCATCGGTGGAGTAGCCGGTTTTAGTTTTTTTCAGCACGGGAAGGTTTAAATCTTCGAACAACACCTTTCCCAGCTGCTTGGGTGAGTTAATGTTGAACTCCCGGCCGGCCAGGTTGTAAATTTCTTTTTCCAGTCCGGTTAGGAGGAGGCCCAGTTCCTCTGACATAGCTTCCAGTTGAAGCTTATCCACGGCCACCCCCTCTATTTCCATTTCCGCCAGGATCTGGACCAGAGGTATCTCAATGTCGTAATAAAGCCGGTCCTGCTCCTGGATTTTCAGCTTTTCACCCAAAAGGCGGGCCAGCTGCAGAATGCAGGAGGCTTTGGCGGGAAGCTCGCCCTGGCCCTTGGGCAGCATCTCGTTCAGGTGCTCCAGGGTAACATCTTCCAGGGCCTGGTTGGGTGCGGCCGGATTCAGCAGGTAAGAAGCAATCATGGTGTCAAAGGCAACGGGTTTAAACTTCAAACCAAGCAGGTGGCAAAGCCAGATCAGTTCCTTACCATTGTGGCAGTATTTTTTAATTGAGGGATCCTCGCAGATTGCTTTTAGCGTCTCATGCGCCTTGTTCCGGAAGTCATCGTTGCCGTCCGGCAATTGCAGGAAGCCGGATTCCAGATAATAGGCCCTGGATCCTTCCAGGGCAAAACCGGCGGCAAGGTTTCCTTCCAGGGCGGTGTCCGTAACGGCGGCAAGGGAAACGAAACCGGATTTCCGGACGGCCCGGAGGAACTGTTTCAACCTGGCCGGGGTATCCAGGCGCTGGAAGTCGACGGTATAGGGTTCCAGATCCGGTCCGGCCAGCGCCCTGGCAGCCGTTTTCCTGGCTGTTTTCCTCTCCCGGCCCCGCCCGTCCTGCCCCTTGCCCTCCACCCCGCTGCCCCGGTTGTCCTGGTAAATAGATTTAATCAGGGTCTTAAATTCAAGTTTTTTAAAGATTTCCAGGAGCTCTTTGTAGTCGGGCCCCTCCCAGACGCAGCAGGCCAGGTCGATTTCCAGCGGGATCTCGCGCTGGATGGTTACGAGCTGTTTGGACAGCTCGGCCTGCTCCCGGTTATTTTTTACCTGCTCGCCGGTACGTCCGGTTAATTCATCGGCAGCGGCCAGGATCTTTTCCAGACTTCCGTATTCCCTCAGCAGCCGTGCCGCAGTTTTTTCCCCGATGCCGGGTATACCCTTGATATTGTCGGAAGGATCCCCGGTCATACCCTTAAAGTCCGTATACTGGCGGGGGGTAATCCCGTATCTGTCCCAAACCTTCCCCTCGTCGTACTCATCCAGCTCGCTAATCCCCTTTTTGGTTAGCCGGACCCTGGTCAGCGGGGAAACCAGCTGAAGGGCGTCACGGTCGCCGGTTATGATTATACTGGGAATGCCCGCCAGTTCCGCTTTGGCGGAAAGGGCGCCGATGATGTCGTCGGCCTCATAACCATCCACTTCATAAGTTTGGATCCTGAGGGCGCTCAAAACGTCCTTCAGGATGGGAAACTGTGGCCGCAGGTCCTCCGGCGTGGGGCTGCGGGTGGCCTTGTAGTCCTGGTACTGATTGTGGCGGAAGGTGACCCGGCTCTTGTCGAAGGCAACTGTAATCCGGGCCGGTTGTTCCTGGGCAATAATTTTCAGGAGCATATTGGTAAAGCCGTAAACGGCATTGGTAACCAGACCCTGGCTGGTGGACAGGGGCGGGATGGCATGAAAAGCCCGGTGAACCAGGCTGTTTCCGTCAATAATAATCATGATTTCCTGGGGCATCTTATTTGCACCTTTCCTGGGGGGTTCCCGGGTTATTCTTTTCTATTATTTCACCACATTAACAAAAATACCTTCACCGGAAAACAAGAAAGCCCCCCGGGAAAAAAATGCAGGAATTTTTTTTAGGGGAGGCGAAGTACATAAAAAATACTTGAAGACTGGGGTGATCGGGCTGCGCAAAATACTGGTTATAGCACTGGCCCTGGTGTATACGTTTGTTTTCTGGAATGCCAAATCGCCGCTTTCCGCCGCAAGCGCGGAGATCGGACAGGACAACTTTGCCGAGGTGTTTAATTATATCGAGAACATTCATATCAGCAGCCCCGGCAGCGACATGTTGTACCGGGGGGCTATTGAGGGGCTCATTGATACCCTGGATGATCCTTTCACGGAATACCTGCCCCCGGAGGTATTTGAAGAATATACACACCAGCTGGACAGTACCTATGTGGGTGTAGGTATCGAAATCCTGCCCGGTGAAGGCTACCCCAGGATTTTGCAGGCCATGGATAATACCCCGGCCAAAATAGCCGGAATCGAACCGGGGGATTTGCTGATTAAGGTGGATGGGGCGGACGTGTACAACGAACCCCTGGACATGGTTGTACAAAGGGTGCGCGGCCCGGAGGGCACAACCGTTAAACTGACCATCCGGAGGGAAGGCCGGGGAGAATTGGTTTTCGATCTGGTCCGGAGCAGTATTAATACCCCCACCGTATACCAGGAGATGCTTGAAGGTGGAACAGGCTATCTCGGTGTTTTTAATTTTGGCGCCGGGACAGCCGGAGAGTTTAGAAACGCTTTAACCCAATTGGTTCAGGAGGGCGCTGTGCAACTAATCCTGGACCTTAGAAATAACCCGGGCGGGTACCTCCAGGCGGCGGTGCAGGTGGCCGGAAACTTTATCGAGCCGGGCGGGCTGGTTGTCAGTACCGTTGACAGGAACGGCGAGCGGACAGAGTACAGGACGGAGGAAACCCCTCTGTTCAAGGGCAGGAAGGTAGTGGCGCTGGTGGATGAATACAGCGCCAGCGCTGCGGAAATACTGGCAGGAGCCCTCCAGGATCATGGCGCTGCCGTCCTGATGGGCGGGCAGACCTTTGGCAAGGGTACTGTTCAGGGGGTGATTCCCCTGAAATCCGGCGGCGGTTTGAAAATTACCCAGGCCAGGTATCATACACCGAAGGACAGGGTTATCGATGGCCGGGGACTGACCCCCGACGTCCAGGTGCTCACCCCGGGTTTGCCTGTCGCAGCGGCCCAGCGCTATTTGGAGCAGCCGGAAAAGGTTTCCCTGAGCCTGGAACTGGACCAGCCGGAGGCTCTTGTTAACGGGTATTCTGTTGCGCTATTGCACCCGGCCATCCAGCGGCAGGGCGAAATTTACCTGCCTCTGCGTTTTGTGCTGGAGGCCTGCGGCTGGCGTGTGGATTGGCAGTACCGCGACGGAAGCATCAAGGCTGGCGGCCCCAATCTGGACGTGGTCTTTTATCCCGACGACGGGCGCGTTGTCTGCAACGGGCGCAGCAGGCCGGAAACAGTACAGCTGCTGGAAGAAAACGGGGCAGCTTACCTTCCTTCATCCGGCGCCGAAATTTTTGGCTTTATTTTGAAAATTGACGGTAATTATGTTAGCATTGAGAAATCATTTTGATTATGATATAAATAATCCTGAGTTTTAAGTCAAATGAAAAGCCCTGGCGACATAGCTATATATGGGAGGATATTTCAGATGCCCCGAACTGTGAAATTATGTCCATGCGGCAGCGGTAAGCCCTTTGAAACCTGCTGCCGGAACCGAAAAGTGGTCCATTGCCTGGAACAGGCCAGGTGGAGGAGAGCCAGCCAAACCCTGCGCCGCAACCTGGGCCTGTACGCTGACCGGCCTTCCTTTGCCTGGGATGCCGCCCAGGCTCAGGATCTCTACCTGGGCTGTCAGGACCAGCAGATGGGCGACGGCGAGGATAATTTTACCATGGAACGCTGTTTTGAGTGGTTCATTTTTGATTACAGGCTATGCAGCGGGAAGACAATCATAGAAACATTCAAAGAGGAAAACTGTAAAAGTCTGGACAGCTACGAATTAACCCTGGCCAGGGAATGGAGCAAGGCCCGTATTTCCCTCTACAAAGTTACGGGAGTTGTACCCGGCGAAGGGATTTTAATTAAGGATCTATTGGGCCACAGGGAAATCCAGGTGCATGATCTTAACGCGGCAACTGAAATTGATGTGGGTAGTGTTCTCTTTATGAGGGTCCTCAAGGTGGGCGAAGAATATGAATTCTCCACCAGCGGCCTGGCCCTGCCCGGTGAATGCACCGAAAGGCTGCTGGATCGCCTGAACGACGACCGTTGTTCGTACTACTTGCGAAAAAACGCAAAACTCCGCAGCTGGGGAAGCTATTTCAGGGAAAGGGCGCATGTGGTTAACGCCTTTGTCATGGAACTCGGTTTTTCCGGCGCCTGCACCAGTTGTACGGCCCGGGAGAAAGAGGAGCGCAGCACCATTCTGGCAGTTGATGATTGGCAGAGCGTCCTGGAAGATTTAAAACGCCTGGAATCCTTCCGGGTAATCCGGATTCTGGAGGACGCCTCGGGTGTATTCCGCCAGGCTACGGCAGCCCTGCTGGGCAAGCCGTACGGTTTTAGAACCTGTGACCTGCGTCCGGTTATTGGACTCCTTATTCTAACTCCGCGCTTTATGGTGTTGAACTCCAACACGCTCCCGGAAATGCAGGAAGGGAAAAAAATACTGGCTGAACTTTATGATCTGGTTGCTTCGAGTCATGACCCGAAAGGGGAACCAAACGGAATTGGGGCCGGGGAGTCCGGCTTTGATTTTCCGGAGATCCCCCTGGAGGGCCCGGGCTGGGAGCGGGAGGGATATGTGTGGCCTGCGCCCGGTTACGCCATTGTGGCAGGTGGAGTTGCGGACGGGCTCGTAGCGCTGGGATACACTCTGAAGCAGCAGAAAGGTGCGCTGAAACTCTGGTATGATTACTGCTCCCAGGAGCATCCCGCCATACGCAAGTCGGCGGTGTGGACTGCAGCGGTGATTTACGCCTTTACCCGCCTGGAAATGGGGAAAGGGCTCAAACAGCAGGAACTGGCAGGCCGTTACGGGGTGTCTCCTTCCACCATTTCCGCCCGGTTCAGGCTGCTTTGCCAGGCCCTTCAACTGGTAGCCTACGACAGGCGCTACTCCACCAAAAAACCCCGGGGTGGCCTTCAGGAAAACTGTCCTTTATTAAAGAGGGAAATCTGACGCGTCCAATAATGCCCTGCCTGCCCGGGCAGGTTGTTTTAACCGGGAATCCTTGTTTCCATGGAGGGTTTAGTTGGCTGAACTGATTGAAGCGGTATTAAGGGCAATAACAAATGCCATAGCCGCGATGGGCTACTGGGGTGTCGGTATCGGCATGGCTATTGAGAGCGCCAACATTCCCCTGCCCAGCGAAATTATCCTGCCTTTCGGGGGCTATCTTGTTTCCACGGGGCAGCTGGAATTTTACCGGGTGGTTTTGGCGGGGACTGCAGGCGGCACCGCCGGCTCCGCCCTTTCCTATTACCTGGGTCTCTGGGGCGGACGTCCCTTACTGGTCAGGTACGGGCGTTACTTCGGTTTTTCCCGGAAACACCTTGAGCTGGCTGACCGGTGGTTTGAGCGCTACGGCGAGGCCACTGTTTTTTTTACCAGGCTGATGCCCATCGTGCGCACCTTTATTTCCCTGCCTGCCGGTATTTCCGGTATGAATTTTAAAAAATTTCTGGTTTACACCTTTCTCGGTTCGCTGCCCTGGAGCCTGCTGCTTACTTATGTGGGGCTCAAGTTGGGGCAGAACTGGGAGGCTATCAAGCCCTGGTTCCACAGATTGGATCTGGTGGTGATCCTGGGTATTGCCGCTATTTTGCTCTACCTCTGGCGCAACCGCAAAAAGATTTTTTAAAAGCATACGGCAGTTGGGGGAGAAGGGAAATGCCCCCCGAATTCCCAAAAATATAAAAAAAGATGAAGCACCTTTATTGATCCGAATAGCTAAAGCCCGCCCCAGTGCGGGCTTTATGCGATCTGCGCCGGGAAAAAGCGGGAATAACTTCGAAAACATTAGAGATAATAGCAGTAGATGAAAGGAGGGTTGTTTTTGAAAAGGATTGAAAAACCGGCTGTTCTGGCCATTGTCCTGCTTATCGGTTTATTAACGGTTACCGGCTGCAACGCGCTTCGCAAACCCGTACCTGAAAACACGCCGGAAACACAGGTGCCGGCGCCTTCGGAACTTTCCCGGGAGCCAATGCCCACTGACTCCAAAGAGGTTGACAGGATGGCCACGGAACTGGCCAATGCGGCAGGCCGGGTGTCCGGGGTGAACGGCGCTACCGTAGTTATAGCGGGCACCACGGCCTTCGTGGGAGTTGACCAGAAGGCCGGCCTGGAGGAGAAAGAAACTGAACGAATTAAACGGGAAGTCAGTAATGAAGTGAAGGCGGCTGAACCCAGACTCACAGCTGTACACGTCAGCAGTGACCCCGACACTGTCACGCGATTGCGCCAGATTGCAAAGGGTATTGCCGAAGGGGAGCCCGTTTCTGCTTTTGATCAAGAACTGGCGGAAATTGTTAAAAGGATATCCCCGACAGCCAGGTAAAACAATAGCTCCGGGCAAAAAAACCGCATTTTTTGAAATGCGGTTTTTAACTTAATCGGCCAGGCCGGGGCCAAGTTTTAGCAGGGAGGAAATCGTAACCAATTGGTAACCTTCTCCGCGCAGTGCCCTGATGACTGCCGGAAGCGCTTCGGGAGTTTGGGAGGCTGTATCGCTGGCATTTAATAGTATGATTGAGCCGGGTTGGACGCCTTTAATAATGGTCTCAAGGATCTTATCCGGCCCCGGTGTCTGGATATCCAGGGAATCCAGGCTCCATTGGATAACCACGCAGTCCGGTTCTGCCGCTGCGGCCTGGCGTCCGGCGTCCCAGGCCCCCCCGGTTATTCTAAACAGTGCGGGAGAAATACCTGTTACCTCCCGGATGTCATCCCGGCTTTTGGCCAGTGAATCCTTAAATGGGGTGTCCCCTTTGGTCCGGGGTCCGGACAGGCCTTCCCCGCTGTTCCCTATTTCATGTCCTTCCCCGGCAATCCGCCGGGCCAGCTCCGGGTGATTCCTGGCCCAGGCGCCGTTGATGAAAAAGGTGGCCCGCACGTTTTCCCTTTTCAGGGTATCCAGAACCGGACCGGGGACCCTGTTGCCCCAATCGATATTAAAAGTCAGGGCCGCGGTTTTTTCAGTGGTTTTAATCCTGCAGATGACCCCGGGTACGGCGTCTTCCGGTTTTCCCGCGGGCTCCAACAATACGACGGTCATAAGTAACGCTGTTAATCCCAACAGCGAAACGGTGAGGATAAACTTGATTATTTTAGAGATATTAAAATAATAAACTTTCATAGCTGCACCCCGCCCAATCAGATCACCCACATTAATTGGTATGATCTACCAGATGATATGATCAATGGGAGCAGATTAGAACCCTTTAAGTTATTTTTATAAAGTTATTTTTGCGAACACCGGGAGGTTGACAAGATGATTTCAAAGTGGGAAAAATCTAAAAGTAGGACCCTGGCCGCAATTATTGTTTTACTCCTTTGTTTCCCCGGCGCTGCGGCGGCAGCGCCGCCTGCGATAACGGCCGGCGCCGCCGTCCTGATGGATGTGGACAGCGGGCAGATTTACTATGCCAGGAAGCACACGCAAAGAGCATACCCGGCCAGTTTGACCAAAATCATGACAGCGCTGGTGGCCCTGGAAAATGGTAACCCCGGCGATGTGGTAACGGTGCGGGGCGGGGCGGCGGCCATATCCATGGGTTCCATTATTGATTTAAGAAAAGGGGACAAAGTGACCCTGGACGAGCTCCTCAAGGCGGCGCTGATCTGCTCCGCCAATGATTCCACTGTCGCCATAGCAGAACATGTGGGGGGCAGCCACGAACGGTTCATCATGATGATGAATACCAAGGCGGCTGCCCTGGGTCTGTTCGGCACCCGGTTCAGAAACACCAACGGCTATCATGACCCCAATCATTACACCACCGCCTATGATCTGGCCCTGCTTACTAAATGTGCCCTGGGCAACCCAAGATTCAACGAATTGGTGCAGACCCGGGAAACAACAATGTACTGGGTTGAGCCACCTGACCGGGAGGAAAAATTGCGCAACAGCAACCGTCTGCTGTTCGACGGCTACGAGGGAATTGACGGTGTGAAAACGGGAACCACGCCCATAGCAGGCAACTGCCTGGTCGCCTCGGCCACCCGGGAAGGCCGCCGGCTCATAGCGGCAGCGCTTAACAGCAGCAACCGCTACGAAGACTGCATCCGTATGTTTGACTTTGGTTTTAAGGTGGTAAAGCCGGTAATTGCGGCCGGCGCGTCGGAAAAAATAGCCGATGTCGCCGTCACGGGGGGCTGCTGCCCGGAAGTGGAGGTTGTGGCCGAAAGAGACCTGGAAGTACGCCTGGATCCGGACGACCTGCCCAACCTGGAGAGAAAGGTGGAAGTTTCCGAAACGCTGCCGGCCCCGCTGAAAAAGGGACAGAAACTGGGCGAGGCCGTCTTCAGCCTGAACGGTCAGGAATTGGGGCGGGTTGGCCTGGTAGCCGGAAAGGATGTGCTGCGGACTGGGTGGCATCGGCAGGTGTGGGATAAAGTATTTAACTGAAAGCAGTTAAGCCAGGGTAGTTAAGTAAAAACAGTTTAATAAAAGCTGGTTAAGTATATCTTCCATTGCGCCGCCGGGGGGAGGGGTGACATCTTTTCAGAAATATTGCTGGGTGATATTGTCACGAATGAACACAGCCTTGCTGAAATAGCTTGACATCTGGCTGGCATTGGGGCATAATAAATAGTGCTGGCAGCTTAATGGGCGGGTAGTTCAGTGGGAGAACGTCTGCTTGACACGCAGAAGGTCGGAAGTTCAATTCTTCTCCCGCCCACCAGTAAAATCAAGCCCTCCGGGGATCGCCTTCAGGCGCCGGAGGGCTTTTTGGCGCCCGATTGGTGCCCGGCGCCGATCGTTTCTTGCCAGATATTTTGGTACGAACCATGGGGTTGTGTATTATGTGAATAACACGAACTTGTAGGTCGTACAATATTGGGGATGGTGATAAGTGCTAAAGGTATGTATTCTCCATTCGGAATTAATCAGAATCAACCCAGGTGTTCAGGACGGCCTCCAGTATCTTGAGCTTGCCCGGCGGCAATGCAGCTTTGTCGTATACCCGGCACACCACGGCTAAATATAAGCCACATTAATCACTTCTTTTCTGAATAAGTCATCTATTTTGCCCGTTTTATCCCCTTAATTTCAGCCTCCTGGTAAATTGAACGGACAGCTAAAACATTTATCACTTCGGAATGTTGGTTTAGCTTTTCGGCAATATTGTCAACTTTATTTTCTAATTTTATTGCCCTTGCTTCCAGCCTGTCGGTCTTTGTTTTAAGTTCGCTGATTTCGCCGGAAAGGAGGGCTACCTGATGGGAAAGGTTGTCCATACCGGCCTTGTGGGTCTCGGAAGAATGCTGCAGGGCGCCCAAAATAGCGCCATGTTCTTTTAACTGGGTTTGGATGATGTCGAATTTAGTGTTATGTTCATTTAGCTGGGTTTGGATGATGTCGAATTTACTGTTATGTTCCTCTAACTGGATTTGCATTGCACCAAGAATTTTAAGGATTTTTTCCTCGTTGGTCACGGTCATTCTCCTTTCGGTTCCAGGGTTTTGTGAAGTGGTGTTAAAGGACTACTTCTAGCACTTCAGTTATGCGGGGGTTTTTTCAGGGCTTGTCATACACCCGGTACCCTTAGGCGCGAACCCGGGGTTAAAGGGCGAAGACCCAAACGTTGTTTCCAAGGCGGCATGGATATATTGCAAAGAATAAAGGGATGCTTTTATATTGATGCTTAAGTTAAAAAGTTTGTAAGGTAGAATACCGGCCTGCTTGGCCGGACACTTACCTGTAACAGCGGCCCGTTCCTTAATAACGTAACCTTAACCGTAATTGCAGCCGTTCACCAGTTGTCTAACGGGCAGGTAACTACCGCGAACACAATTCACCTATAATTATAGCAAATCAAATATTTTCCTTGAAGTGCAAATTTTATCAAAATAAAAAAAGCAGCCGGTTTGCGGCTGCTTATCAATTCCCAGGCGGGTTTTTTAGCCCTTCCCGAAGGACCTGGGGAAAATTAATTCCCGCTTTTAACAATGGCAGACAACAACGGCAGGGTTGCACAGGACAACCGCTATTGGCGAAAAGATTAATTACCCGCAGGATATGAAGGGCTATAACCCGGTTTCTGATTATAAACTGATTGCGGCTGTTGAGGCAAGTGTCGAAGTCACTGGCGTCTTTTGCTTTCAAATTATGTCCGGGGTTAGTTTTCCGTGGTGTAAGATGCTGTCATAAATTATTATTGACAGAAGAACTATGACAATCCGTGGTCATTTTGGTAGAATATAATAAGATTGATATTTGCGAATTGATAAACTGTTTAACGTAAATGGGGTGATTCTATTGCATGAGTTGGTAGATAAAGTTACTATCGGCGGCCTGGTTCACGATCTTGGTAAGGTTTTGCACCGCGGAGCCGGTATGGACGGCCGGGCCCATAGCATCTCCGGTTGGGAGTGGATTAGTAAATATACTTCTGAGAAGGACATCCTGGATTGTATCAGGTACCACCACCACCAGGACCTCGAGGGAGCGGCTTTGGATGCGTCCAGCCCGGCTTACCTGGTATACCTGGCGGACAATATTGCCTCGGGTGTCGACCGCCGGCAAGTTGAGGGCGCGGCAACCGGCGGTTTTGACAGGGGCAGGCCTCTGGAGCCGGTTTACAATCTGCTGAACAACAATAACGGCAGCGCGGCCTATAAGGTAACCACCATCGGCGAAAAAATAAATTATCCGCTGGAGGTAAAAGACTATAATCCGGCCGCAGATTATAACCGGATTATTTCGGGCCTGCGCCAGGACTTACCCGGCGTCGACTTTCGGGGGGAGTACATCAATTCTATAATGGAACTGTGCGAGGCCTACTTGTCCTTCGTTCCTTCTTCCACTTACAGGGGCGAGGTCGCCGATATTTCACTTTATGACCATTCCAAAATAACCGCCGCCCTGGCGGCCGGTATGGCGCTGTATTTGGATTGTTGGCAAAGAAACGATTATAAAACCGAGCTGTTTACAAAAAGGCACGATTTCTACCAGGAAAAGGCCTTCTGCCTGTTCTCCTGTGATATTTCAGGAATCCAGCAGTTTATTTATACCATTTCTTCCAAGGGCGCTCTAAAAGGGCTTCGTTCCAGGTCCTTTTATCTGGAATTGCTGCTGGAAAACCTGGCTGACGAGATCCTGGGCGCCTGTTCGCTTTACCGCACCAATTTGTTGTATTCAGGCGGAGGACATGCCTATATTCTGCTGCCCAACACCCCCTCCGCCAGGGAGAGCGCGGCTGCGTCCGTTGCCGGCATCAACCGCAGGCTGATGGAATACTTTGGGGCCGGTTTGTTTGTTGCTTACGGTTTGCAGGAGTGTTCGGCCGCTCAGTTAATGAGCAAAACGGCAGAACCGGAGGACTACAGCAATATTTTCCGCAGCCTTGCCGCCCAAATTGCACAGTCCAAACTTAGGCGCTATTCCCCCGGGGAACTGCGGCAGTTAAACAATACAACCACGGACAAGGACGGACGCGAGTGCAGCGTCTGCGGGGTATCCAGTCGCCTGGTGGAAAGGGAGGAGGGCGCCTACTGCGGGATCTGCGCGGCCTTTACCGATATTTCCCAGCGCCTGATCAAACCGGAGGCGGTTTTTGTGGTGACCACAACGGAGTTAAAGGAGACGTCTTTGCCACTATTCTCCAGCCAGGGGGATCAGTTGTATTTCCAGGCCACGAAAGAGAAAAAAATAAAGGGGCTTCTTAAAAAAAGCCCGGAGCAGGTGGTGCGGGTTTACAGCAAAAACACCTACCGGACCGGCTTGGACCTGGCTACAAAATTGTGGTTGGGGGACTATGCCGCCACCAACCCGGAAGGAGATTTAAAAACCTTTGCCGAACTGGCTGACTCATCCCAGGGCATTGATAGGATTGGGGTGCTGCGGGCGGATGTGGATAACATGGGGACCGCCTTTGTCAGCGGCTTTGTAAGGGAAAACGCCATTCCAGACAAATATAAGTACCTTACCATTTCCCGCACCGCAGCCTTATCCCGCAGTTTGTCTATCTTTTTTAAATACTATCTCAATAATCTGTTAACCGGCGAAGGCGGATTCCACCTGCTGGCTCCCCCGGGACGGCGTAATCTAGTGGTGGTGTATTCCGGCGGCGACGATTTGTTCCTGGTTGGCGCCTGGAATGAGGTGCTTTCCGCAGCCGTAGACATCCGCAGGGCCTTTGCCCGCTACACCGGCAACACCCTTACCATGTCGGCAGGCTTTGCCATGTTTGAGCCCGGCTATCCCATTGCCAGGATGGCGGAGGAAACCGGTTGGTTGGAAAAGAGCGCCAAGGAGCACAGTCATCAGGGCGGCCTTAAAGATTCCATTTCCTTATTCGGCCTGGAAATGGACGTAAGGGAGCTAGTAGCCCGGCATACCTATGATTGGAATACCTTTGAAAACCGGGTGCTGGGTGAAAAGTACACGGTTTTGGACAGCATCTTTGCCGGCGGTGGGGACTACGGCGGCAGTTTTTTGTACAATATTTTGGATTTGCTGCGCCAGGCCGAGGAGGACAGGATTAATATCGCCCGCCTGGCCTATTTGCTGGCCAGAAGGGAGCCGGACAGAAAAGCCTCCGGGGATTTGAAAAAAAACTACAGCAATTTTGCCCGGTGCGTCTACCAATGGGCGCTTAACGAAAACACGCAGGACCGGCGGCAATTGATTACAGCAATAATGCTTTACACCTATTCCAAACGTGAAAAAAGGAGGAGCGGTCATGAATAATATGAAGGAGGCGTTCAGAAAGGCAGGTCATGAGGGCCAACGGACGCCGGATAAATCCCGGTCCGGGCGTCCCCAGGCGCCCTCAGCGAAGTTTTCGTTGAGGGATGACTATACTTTGCAAGCCGAGCAGGTGATCCGACAGCTAATGGAAACGCTGGGAAGAGATTACGCGTATTTTACCACAAGCAAAATCCGGAACATTCTGGCCCAGGTCAGTGAAATCTACAACGAAGTCATTAACGGTCCCGATGAAGCGCTGAGTGCGGGGCTGAAGAGCCGGATAGAGTACCTAAAAGTCCGCCTGGTTTACGAGTGCGGGCGGGAAAGAGTGGTCAAGCGGTTTGTGGAGAGGGCGGGCCTTCTTAATTTATTGAACAACATCGGGGACAGCAAGGAGAATTTCAAAAAATTTGCCCGGTACATGGAAGCTCTGGTGGCCTACCACCGCTTCCTGGGCGGCCAGGACTAGTAAAGGGGGAGAGGATATGTACGGTAAAATAATAATAAAATGCAAAATGACTGTTCTAACGGGTATGCACATCGGGGGTTCTTCGGCTTTTTCCGCTATCGGCGCGGTGGACAGCCCGGTCATGAGGGACCGTCTCATGGAGCCGATGCTGCCCGGATCCAGCCTTAAAGGCAAAATGCGCACATTACTGGCTAAATCAATCAAAAATCATTACATAACCCAGGAGTGCGACAGTGATCCCGATGAAATAACCCGTCTTTTTGGCTCGGCAGGCAATAGAAAACGGAACATTAACCCCAAGGCGTCCCGGCTGCAGTTTGCCGACGCGTTCTTGTTAAACGCCGGGGAGCTAAAAAATCGAGGCGGCATGACCGAGGTGAAGTTCGAAAACACCATTAGCCGGCTTACTGCTGTGGCTAACCCCCGACAAATCGAGAGGGTGGTGCGGGGGGCCGAATTCACCGTCAACATGATTTACGACATGGAGGAAGCAGGGGAATTAATAGACGACTTTGCCAACATCGCTAAAGGCCTGAAACTCCTGACGCTGGATTATCTGGGGGGACACGGTTCCCGGGGATACGGCAAAGTGGTTTTTACGGATTTTGAAATCGCGGTCAAAGAAGGGGAGTGCCCCCAGGACACCGGCGTTCTTTTAAATATTCTTAAGGAAGTGGAGGAATATGGAATACTTCCTTTACAAGCTTAACTTTTCCACTGCCCTGCATATCGGGAAGGACGCAGGCGCGGTTTCGCTGGACAGCAGCCGTATGGCCATCCATGCCGACACTCTTTTTGCCGCGCTGTGCTGCGAAGCGGCCGGGGATGAAAGGCTGGCCAGGCTGGTGGAGTGTTTTAGAGAGGGAACACTGACCATCTCGGACGCTCTACCATTCGCGGGAGAGGAGCTTTTTCTGCCCAGGCCGGTTTTGTACACCGGCAACAGCCGCCGGGAAGGCGACGCCGGTTTAAAGAAGGCCTTAAAGGATCTGGAATATATTCCGCTATCGTTCTTCGGGGAATATCTGAAAGGCCTGACCCGGACGGAAATTGATCCGGACAAGCTCAAAGTCAGTTTTGGCCAATCAGTTGTTGTGACCCGGGCGGCTCTGAAGGGCAACGAACAGCCTATGCCCTACCACCTGGCTGCCTGGCGGTTTGCCCCCGGCGCCGGGCTTTATCTCATAGTCCGCCGGAAGGGGGAAGCTGCGGGGCAGCTCCTGACTTCTTTACTTACCAGACTGGGTTTATCCGGGATCGGGGGCAAGCAATCCTCCGGCTGGGGAAAGTTTGAGGTCAGCCGGGGCGGCATGCCGCCGGAGTTGTTAAAACTGCTCCAAGATGAAGAAGCCCCCTACCAGATGCTGCTGGGTACCGCTTTGCCGCCGGACGAAGAGTTGGATCGGGCTTTGGAAAACAGTTGGTACTCCCTGGTCAGGCGGGGCGGTTTTGTCCGTTCAGCTACTTATGCCCCGGGGCAGCTTAAAAAACGCACGATTTACATGCTGGCTTCGGGTTCCTGCCTGCGCCGCAGGTTCAAAGGAGGGATGTTTGACTTGTCCGACAACGGCGCTCATCCCGTGTGGCGGTGCGGCAACAGTCTCTTTGTGGGGGTGAAACAGTGAAATACGGACATCTGGAAATACTGAACATTACCCTGCGGGCTCTGGCTCCTGTATTCATCGGTTCAGGCAGTCAACTGAATAAAAAAGAATATATATTCGATCCCCACAAGGGTATAGTCTATTTTCCTGATTTTCCGCGCCTGGTGGCTTTTCTTAAGAGCCGTTCTCTGCTGCGGGAATACCAGGAGTATCAGCTCCAGACACGCAACAATGATTTTCGGATATTTTTAGAACAAAACAAAGTAACCGAATCCGACTACCCCGCCTTTATCAGTTACAGTATAGAAGCCGGTGAGGCGGCTCATTCGCCCAGTTTCCGCGGAGTGCTTACTTTCATTAAAGATGCCCAAGGGTTCCCCTACATTCCCGGTTCCAGCGTTAAAGGGGCTATCCGCACGGCGCTGGCGGCCCGCATTTTAAAACAAGGCAACTGGGAAAGATCCAGACGGGAAATCGAAAGAGCCGACTACTCTGAGCGGCCGCGTAGATACCTGAACCGGGAAAGCGGCAATCTGGAGCAAAGAATCTTCCACCGCCTGGAATATAGGAACAGAAACGGTGAGCTCGTAAGAAGCGCTGTAAACGATTTGATGCAGGGCATCAGGCTCAGTGACAGTGTCCCTCTAAGCCCGGAAAACCTTATTTTGACCGGCAAGTACGACCGCAAGCCCGACGGCGCCGTGAATCCCCTTCCCATATTTAGGGAATCCCTGAGGCCTGGCAGCGAGGCCCGTCTGACCATGACCCTGGACCTGCCCATGTTGGCCAAGGAAGGCTTGAACGTGAGAAGTATTGAAGATGCCCTGCACGCTTTTTCCGACCAGCATTATGAGAATTTTGAGCAGTATTTTGCGGTGTTACACGATGACGCCCAGGTTGCGGCCCAAAAAGGGGTGGATCTTATCCTAGGGGGAGGCGCGGGGTATGTGTCCAAAACCATTACCTACAACCTTTTTCCGCAACGGGAGCAAGCGCTGGCGCTGGCCGGTAAAATAATGGTCAAGCAGTTTCCACCACGGCACGGCCATGCTAAAGATGTGAAAGGGTATAAAATAGCGCCCCACATGTTAAAGACAGCGATGTATAAGGGGCAATATTACCAGATGGGCAAATGCGAATTGTTTTTTGAAGAAGATGCGGGCAGAAAGAAAGGAAACCTCAAATAAGGATTTATGAAGACAAAACCGGCTAACCGCTGCCGCCTAAAGAGTTTGCACAAATTTAAAAAGAGCTGTCAACTAAACTATAAAAAAGAAGCCTAAAGGGAAGAAAAAATGCTGCAAAAAATTATTGTACGCTGCAAGTACGAAGAAGATATTGTGGCCAACTACAACTGGGGTTCACTCTTTCATGGTGTATTGCTGCATGCCTTGCCCCCGGAAATTGCGGATACCCTTCACCAAAGCCGGCTGCGGCCCTTTTCCCAGCATGTCATACCCCGGCACGGCAGGCAGTTAACCTGGATTATCGGTCTGTGGGGCGCCGATCTGGCTGATTATATTGTTCAGGCAGTAACGCCTATGAACCGGATTGAATTACAGCAAAAAGGAATTACCCTGGAAGTCGTGGAATTACAGCGGAACACCCAGAGTTTGCAGGACTATTTCAGCCGGTTTTTCACATCGGGCGCCCCTTGCCGGCGCTATGAAATTGAATTCCTAACGCCGTGCACGCACAAGCAGAACGGCGGTTACGCCTTATTTCCCAGCCCGGAGCTGATTATTAAAAGTATCATCAAGCGCTACGGAGCTTGTGTGCAGGATATATCCCTGCGGGACGAAGAAGCTGCCAGGGAAATGGTAAAGCATATCCGTATGGTCCGGTATACCTTGCATTCCAGTGTTTACTACCTGGAAAACACTAAAATCACTGGCTTTATGGGGCGCCTTACCCTCGTTATCAAGGGCCCCGAGCAACTGGCCAGACTGGCAGGCGCATTGCTCAGCTTTGCAGAATACTGCGGACTGGGGGTAAAAACAGCGTTAGGAATGGGAGCCGTAAGAATCAAGCAAATAAATTAGTGTCTGCGGCAGGAATTTTCACCAGGGAACAGGAAGCTAAAGTTGAAATATGCTCGCTTTAAAAATATTTTCGCCGGTGGTTTGAAGCTAAATTAGGCGTTTGCTCTTGCGGTGGTAGTTAACCACCGCCGCAAGGGTAAGATTTACACTGGGGAGACTTGAACGAACTAAGGGTTTTGTCCGGTCTTTAAAGTTAGTCGGTTTGCCCATCGTGGGGTTTATATCAGGTTGCCCGATGCTAAATTGAGCGCCGCGGTAAGCATGGTGGAGTAAGAACGAGAAACCGGGAAAAGAAGTAAGCTGGATATACTGGAGTTGAGGACATGTGGGCAATAATGGTAAATTTGCTTTTTGTTCCGCAAACTGCATTTTAAACGCAGGCGGGGCAAGGGTTGGCGTGGACAGGATTCAAAATAAAGGACCCCTTTAAGGGGACGGAAACCATACATGCTTCCGCTTTTCCTGGTTTTGGTAGTAATTCAAAATAAAGGACCCCTTTAAGGGGACGGAAACGGGTGATGGCCGCCGGGGTTGATCAGGCCCCGCGCCGAATTCAAAATAAAGGACCCCTTTAAGGGGACGGAAACGGCCGTCCGCGCCCGCGATAATGCGGGCTGAGCCGGTAATTCAAAATAAAGGACCCCTTTAAGGGGACGGAAACACGTCAACTCCTTCCTGTATGACGATCATAGTTCATTCAAAATAAAGGACCCCTTTAAGGGGACGGAAACAGCAGCCCGCCCAGGCCCCGTCCGCCCCAGGGCGGTATTCAAAATAAAGGACCCCTTTAAGGGGACGGAAACGTGTTGTCGCCTTCGTCCAGGAGGGCCGCGAAGCCATTCAAAATAAAGGACCCCTTTAAGGGGACGGAAACGACCATGGTTATTTTCATTGTCGGTTCCTCCTTTATTCAAAATAAAGGACCCCTTTAAGGGGACGGAAACTCGTACTATTCCCCGTCATGTTTCCAGTATAGACAAGATTCAAAATAAAGGACCCCTTTAAGGGGACGGAAACGCAGGCCAACTTTTGCGTTGACCTGCTGGCCATTTATTCAAAATAAAGGACCCCTTTAAGGGGACGGAAACGCTGTTTTTGGCGGGTTACGGCTCCCGCTTTTCCCATTCAAAATAAAGGACCCCTTTAAGGGGACGGAAACAAACCATCGTACATCTCATACCCGCCGTAGATGGCCATTCAAAATAAAGGACCCCTTTAAGGGGACGGAAACTAGATCTCGATCGCGCAAACCAGGAGTGGTTCGCCGTATTCAAAATAAAGGACCCCTTTAAGGGGACGGAAACGATGAGGGCCTTGTCAGCTTCCCCCCGCCCGGGGTGGATTCAAAATAAAGGACCCCTTTAAGGGGACGGAAACCGGCGTTGTACGCGAGCATCCATTTTTTCATTTATTCAAAATAAAGGACCCCTTTAAGGGGACGGAAACGTCATTATCCGACCAGACGCGGTCGGAATAACCTACATTCAAAATAAAGGACCCCTTTAAGGGGACGGAAACGCCTCCAGGACCTCATCCATCGGGAAGGTTTCCGATTCAAAATAAAGGACCCCTTTAAGGGGACGGAAACACCCCCTGCTACTATCTTACCGGAGGCCTTTTTCATCATTCAAAATAAAGGACCCCTTTAAGGGGACGGAAACTTGTACTGCTGCCGCTTGTCCGCTCCTCTGGTATTCAAAATAAAGGACCCCTTTAAGGGGACGGAAACCAGGGCTTGGGTAAGTTCTTCCCCGTCCTGCTGGCCCTATTCAAAATAAAGGACCCCTTTAAGGGGACGGAAACGGGTCCCCCGCCGGGTACTACCGGCTTAAGCCAGCCTGGATTCAAAATAAAGGACCCCTTTAAGGGGACGGAAACTTCCGGGGGCGCGGCGCTCAAGGGCAACGTCCCATTCAAAATAAAGGACCCCTTTAAGGGGACGGAAACGTGGGCGCCGGTTACCCGGCGATATAGTGCGGCTCCCTGCAATTCAAAATAAAGGACCCCTTTAAGGGGACGGAAACTAAACACACAGATCGGGCATTAGTCCCAGCGTGCCGATTCAAAATAAAGGACCCCTTTAAGGGGACGGAAACGAGGTTTCGCGCCCCGCGTTCTCCGGCCGTTGCCGATTCAAAATAAAGGACCCCTTTAAGGGGACGGAAACTTTGCCGTGGCCCCGGCCACGGCTAGCGTTACCCATTCAAAATAAAGGACCCCTTTAAGGGGACGGAAACGATTGACTGTTCACCCTCCAGCAACGCATCAATGCATTCAAAATAAAGGACCCCTTTAAGGGGACGGAAACGGGCCTTGGTAAGCTCATCCGTGTCCCGCTGGCCCTATTCAAAATAAAGGACCCCTTTAAGGGGACGGAAACTAGTACAGGCTGCCCCTTGCTACCACCCTACCGGATTCAAAATAAAGGACCCCTTTAAGGGGACGGAAACTCGCTGCGAGCTTGTCGATGATTCCGGACGCGCTATTCAAAATAAAGGACCCCTTTAAGGGGACGGAAACCCATATCGCCAGCCCGTTACCCAGGCCGGGAAGTCAATTCAAAATAAAGGACCCCTTTAAGGGGACGGAAACAGGGCTGACCCGGTGTTGTATGCGTCCAACATCCACTTTATTCAAAATAAAGGACCCCTTTAAGGGGACGGAAACTCTAAATCTCAGCCGCGCAAACCAGGAGCGGTTCACCGATTCAAAATAAAGGACCCCTTTAAGGGGACGGAAACGGGTGATATATGAGCTTTTGAGGGAGCCCGTTTTTAACATTCAAAATAAAGGACCCCTTTAAGGGGACGGAAACCCGTCAATGATCTTGTACGCCTCTCCGACGACATATTCAAAATAAAGGACCCCTTTAAGGGGACGGAAACCAAACCAGCAGTTTTGCTGGCCGCAGGGAAGGCCGCGCTCATTCAAAATAAAGGACCCCTTTAAGGGGACGGAAACAATCACAATACCGGTGTATATGGGGTTCGCCCACATTCAAAATAAAGGACCCCTTTAAGGGGACGGAAACTTTGGAAAAACTTGATGAATTTATACATTTTTACAATTCAAAATAAAGGACCCCTTTAAGGGGACGGAAACAATTCTTTTTGCTTCAAACCACTCCCAACAATAAATTCAAAATAAAGGACCCCTTTAAGGGGACGGAAACCGGGGGTCCGTTGGGCTACCATTCAGACAATCCAATTCAAAATAAAGGACCCCTTTAAGGGGACGGAAACGGGTCTGTCGTGAAGCTGAACAGCACGGGAGGTAAATCATTCAAAATAAAGGACCCCTTTAAGGGGACGGAAACTGATGCAGGAATCGGTTCCGCTCCACCGATCATTATTCAAAATAAAGGACCCCTTTAAGGGGACGGAAACCAGTTAGACGTTATCGAAAGAGCTATTGTGCTTTGGAATTCAAAATAAAGGACCCCTTTAAGGGGACGGAAACAAATAATAGCCATGCTTAAAACCTCCGTTTATTCAAAATAAAGGACCCCTTTAAGGGGACGGAAACCTGCCGGCAAGCGGCACCGTACCTGCCGGCAGGTACATTCAAAATAAAGGACCCCTTTAAGGGGACGGAAACGCGGAAGTGCTTTACCACTGCGGCCTTGTCTACCAGATTCAAAATAAAGGACCCCTTTAAGGGGACGGAAACAATTACCCGCTTGATGTAAATGCAGTGAGCGCACGCAATTCAAAATAAAGGACCCCTTTAAGGGGACGGAAACGTCATCGAAAGTGAACCGTAAAAGTCCCTCTGCGTTACAATTCAAAATAAAGGACCCCTTTAAGGGGACGGAAACACTTTCAGATATCCCAATGGTTTCAGCCAACTGCTATTCAAAATAAAGGACCCCTTTAAGGGGACGGAAACGTGAGGGATGAGCGCCGCGCCTGGTTTTTTTGCCGGATTCAAAATAAAGGACCCCTTTAAGGGGACGGAAACTGCTCGCTTCGCCCCCTCAATGACATCATCTAGCAAATTCAAAATAAAGGACCCCTTTAAGGGGACGGAAATAATTTGAGGAGGTGAAGTTGTGAGTTTTCTTTACATTTATGAGAGGGCAGCCAAAATCGGGGTTAGGAACAATTGTATCGTGGTAGAGAGCGAAAAAGAAAATTTAAAACGGACCCTACCTATTGAGGGAGTTGAGAACGTAATAATTTTCGGGGAGGCATCCCTAAGTTCCAGCTGTGTAAAACAATTAATGGAAAGGGACATTAATTTAACCTGGCTTTCCAGCAGGGGGAAGTTTTATGGCCGTCTGGAGTCCACGCGCAATGTTAATATTCACAGGCAAAGACGTCAATTTTCCTGCGGTGAGGATGATGTGTTTTGCCTTGTCCTGGCAAAGAAAATTGTCAATGCCAAGGTAAAAAACCAAATTACAATCCTGCGCCGCTATCAAAGGAGTCGGCTCATAACATCAGTAACCGGTATTGTTGACACTATGGGCAAGATCCTGCCCTTAATAGAACGGGCCGGCAGCAAAGAGGAGTTAATGGGACACGAGGGGATAGCTGCCAGGAACTACTATCAGGGCCTGGCTTCCTTGGTGGAGCCCGCATTCACTTTCAAAGGACGCAACCGGCGGCCACCCCGGGATCCCTTTAATTCCCTTTTGAGCTTTGCCTATACACTGCTGATGTATGATGTGTATACTGCCGCAGTGAACCGGGGGTTGAACCCCTATGCCAGCTTTTTGCACAGCATTAGAAAAGGCCATCCGGCTTTGTGCTCGGATCTAATGGAAGAATAGCGCGGCGTTTTAGCTGATTCGCTGGCTTTATATGTTACAAGCAAAGGTATAATTAAGCCTGGTCATTTTGAGAAACCCGGTCAGGATGGCGGGGTGTACTTGAATGCCGATGCATCTAAGGCTTATATTGCAGAATACGAGAAAAAAGTTCGCAGTAAATCCAATTATCTTAATTACGCTGATTACTCGGTTAGTTTTCGACGGGCATTAGAAATGCAATGCCAGTGTTTGGCTAAAGCCGTAGAAGAAGGGGATCCGGACATATACCAGCCGGTGCTTATTAGATGACACAGTTACAGTACACGAAGCGTATTTTTATTTGCGATGAGTTCATTGCGGAAGAGAGGCGAAAATATTTGATCGTGGTCATTTACGATATTGTTGACAATCGCCGCCGGGCTGCTTTTTCTAAATACCTGCTGGGCTTCGGCCTTCGGGTCCAGAAATCCGCCTTTGAATGCATTTTGCCGAACGCCAAATATGAAAAGCTGATTAGGGGAATACCCGGATTCATCGAGAAGGAAGATAAAATAAGGGTTTATAAGTTAACCAGCAACGCCGATATCAGAGCCTGGGGGGACGTGGATCTGGTGGAAGAGGAAGAGGTTGTAATAATATAGCCGCTGCGCGGTAATGCGGTAGGTGCGGGGTGGTTGGTCAGGTGAGCAGATGGGGGTTAAGGACCGGGCTGGTCGCTGTGTGGTAATGGCCGCAGGTAGGCATCGGAGGGGTTCAGGGTTCTTTTCGCCGGACTGGTAGTCAAAAGTTATCATTGTTTGCTTTAACGATAATTTCAAATGAATTGCAGCAATTTTTAAAATCGGCGGTGAATTCAAGTTTTCTATAGGAGGCGTGGCGTCGATGCCGAAGGTTTTATTCAGTACATTGGGGATGACCGACCCCATAAAAAATGATCACGACGGGCCTTTCTTACATATTTTAAGGCGCTATAAACCGCGCAAGGCCTATTTATTCATGACTAAAAGGGTCTGCGAACTGGCGGATTTAGATGACCGGTATCGCTTGCAGGCAGCCAAACTGTGCGCAAAAGAGGGATTTAGCTGTGAAATCATAGAGCTTCGTCACGAAGAAATAGAGAACCCCCAGCAATTTGACTTGTTTTACCCGATTTTTGAAAAGGATTTGGTTGATATTTATAACGACAACCCCGGTTGCCGGATTTTGCTTAACTTATCCTCCGGAACCCCGCAGATGAAATCCACCTGCCATTTAATCTCCTTGACCACGCCATTTCCGGTGATGCCTATTCAAGTTACCACTCCTAACGAGAAGGAAAACTACGGCTCGCCGGATTACGATTTAGAAAAAAGCTGGGAAAACAACTTGGACAACCATCCCGATTTAGAACCGAAGACCAGGGCCCACCAGGTAGAGGTGGAGAATCTGCGCTTCCAGTTTTTGCGGGAGGCTGCCCTGAGCAATGTCGAAGCTTACAACTATACTGCGGCTTTAAATATTTTAAACGGGGTGAGGGAATTTGTCCCGGATAACGTCATGTACTTATTACGGGCAGCCAGGCACCGCAAGAACATGGAACTTAACGAAGCGGAAAGGGTAAGCAAGCTGGTTTCCTATGTGCTGTCCCCGATTAAATTCGGCAGCGCTGAGGAAAAAGAGATCTTTGAATACCTGCTGTTACTGGATCTGCAGCAGAAAACAGGACAGCTTATGGATTTTACCCGGGGAATTTCACCCGCGTTGAGCAGGCTGTTTGAATTGTTTTTAGAGAAAAAATGCCGGAGGCGGGTAAGGAGGGACTACTGCAGGTGTGTTTTTGGGGATCCCAACCGTTGGAAAATTGTGCGGTTCAGGCTGGAGAAAAATGATCCCGCGCTGCTTGCCTTTTACGACAGAAGTTTTCCGACCCCATTTAAGGACGGGGATTTGTCATGCGCTTCACTTCTGCCGATGGTTGAATTTGATTGCGGGGCGGATGGGCGGCATCCCAATCCGGATATTTTAAAAAAGGCAAAGGTTATGCGCTGCGTGGAAGATAAGATTAGAAACAGGGCGGCGCACAGTATTACAGCTATTAAGGAAGAACAGTTCGGACAAGCGGCCGGTATTTCCAGCAAAAAGCTGTTAGACTGGATGAAAGGGCTCTTTAAATACACCTGTGCCAGCTATTTCCAATCAAGACCCGATGCCTGGGACAGCTATAATGAGATGAACGCGGAAATTGCCAGAAGATTAAAGGCCCCCGCCGGGGAGTAAACTTCGGGGCTTGGCCCAGGGCTGGGATAAGGAGACTGCCCCCGTGTTCCGCCCATACAGTGAAGCAGCATTTTTTGGCTGGCGCGCAAAATTACGCGTCAGTCCGGAGGTAATTTGATATTTAGTACCTGGTGAATAACCTTACTATTGGCGGCCTGATCTATGATTTGGTCGCTCTTTCAATATACTTTCGCCGGCTATTTCCATTCATGTCCGGGAGCCCAGGACAGATATAATCAAATGAACGCGGAGATTGTCGGAAAATTTAAAGCCCCTGCAGGCAGGACAACCTTTTAGAGGTGGTTAATATAACTATTTAGCCCAGACATACCATGTTTTGCTTGCCGGAATCCCGGCCTAAAATCTTTGGGGTGCTTTATGCTTGGGGGTGAATTAATTTCTGGCGGAAAAAAACCGTAAGGGGCGTCCGGGGAGTGGCGGATTACAACGGTAGCCGGTTTTGGGCGGGGAAAAGGCTGTTTTACGGGGTCCAAAACCCGAATGTTATCCAGAAGCGCTTAAAAGGCCGCAAAATTGGTGAAGTAGCATCGCCGGGTCTAAATGGAGATAATCATGATTTACTGGATAGAGGTCGCCGCGTTGACGGCGGCAAATTCAGGTTACCGCAAAGGGGTTAAACTAGATGAAATTTAAGGGAAATTTATTGTCGCTGTTGCTGTCCATGTCCTTCCTGGCAGCGTTAATCCTGATTTTTGCCGTCCCCACTTTTGCCTCCAGTGGCGCCTCCAGTGAAAACATCGCTGTATCTGTCTCCGGGGCCAGGGGCTTGCCCGGCGGATCCGGGTCAATTCCTCCCACCCCCGGGTACGAAATATCGTCTATACCCGTGGTTTCCGATAATGAAGCGGGCGCTATGGGCACCGTTAAACTTAGCGTGGCAGAGGGGCAATTAAAAGATGGCGATATGGTGTTTTTTCGCCTGCCAGACGGTCTGATTTGGTCCGGCAGCAGGCTGGAGGAGGATATCCCGATGACCGACTCCGACTGGACCCAATTCAGCAGTTTAAACGATAATGCCTACGGCCAACAGTTGGGCAATTATATTTTAGTTCCCCAAACGTTCAGCGGTGAAGATAATGCCTTGTATGATGTTGAACTGGAAGTAACCATGCTCAGCGAAAGGGAAATAAAGGTACAGGTTATTGGCGAACCTTCCTCCGGGAATTACGCCTGCCTTTTAATCTATCCCAAGTGTGTGTGGGTGAAAGAAGGTTTTTTTGGCAGAGTCAATCTGGAAGCCCGGGCGCCTGACACCTCCGGTTTCCCCGGCGGCATTATACCAATTGCTGATGTCAGCTACAACTGGGGTACGGTTAGTGTTAATCTCTTTAGCGTCGATACTTTCTGGAAAAATGACGAGGTTGCCTTTCGTGTAACCGAAGAATACGCTGGTTGCCTGAACCTAAAAAACGATTCCCTTGTCCTCAAACTGCCCAGTGGTTTTACCTGGTCCGACCTGTGTAAAGTTAAGACTGTCTACGGCGATAAAGATTTTGTCGAAAACGGTATTACGATTAAAGTTGACGAGGACAAGCTGAGCATGGACGTAACCAGTGAATCCGTATGGGCTACCTCCTTTGAATTTAAGGTCACCATCAATGTAGCCGACAGAGTTTTTGCCAGGCCTGGCGTCGTGATAGTGAGAGTTAGCGGCGCGAGCAATACCACCCCCTCCAAGTTGTGGGTGGGTGAATATAATCCTTATGATCAAAATGGGGATAAGGCCACCAATATTCTTGATCTTATTCTGGTCAACCAGCTAATAAATAAAACACCGGTGGGAGAAAACGAAAAAGCCGATGTGAATTACGACGGCAGGATCGATATCCTTGATTTGTTAACAGTTGCCCAGAATATCTTTTAACAAAGGGATTACCGGTAACATGCCCACAACGTTATAAGGGTTTGCAGGATTACTTTGTCCGCAAGGGAGTTAATGAAATGAAGTCAAGGATAAATCTATTGTTACTGCTTTTGACTGTGTCTTTTGTTGCAGTATTAATCCTAAACCCCGCCGCACCAGTCCAAGCGTATAATGAGTATAGGGCACTTTCAGCACCTATGCTTTCCGACAATGAAGCAGGCGCCTTGGGCGCCGTATTATGCGTGATGAGTCCGGGCTGCCTGAATAATGGGGATAGTGTGGTTTTCCGCCTGCCCTATGGTCTGGTCTGGTCAAGACAGGGTGAGAATGACACCCCGATGACTAATTCTGATTGGGTAAAGGACGGAAGCGATTTAGCCGGTAACTATTATGGTCAAAGGGGCGCCCTGGAAAACCCCGGCAACCATATTTTAGTTCCCCAAATGCTCGGCGGTGACGATAATGCCTTGTATGATGTTGAACTGGAAGTAACCATGCTCAGCGAAAGGGAAATCAGAGTGCAGATAATTGGCGAACCCTCACCCCAAGATGATGCCTTTATGTATATTCATCCCAAGTATGTGTGGGTGGGAGAGGGCTATTACGGTCAAGTGAATCTTGTTGCTGATGCCCCCCTCAACTCCGGCTTCCCGGATGGTACGATAACAATTGCCCATGTCAATGTCATTGGGGGGACAGTTAGTGTAAATGTCACCGGCGTTGATACTTTTAGAGATAAAGAAGAAATTACCCTTCGTATAACTGAGGCAGCCCACAGTGGTTTAATCGCAAAAAATGAATCCGTGAAACTGGAGCTGCCCAGTGGTTTTACCTGGTCTAACATGCAAAGCATTACGACAATCAAGGGTGACAAAGATTACGTAGATAGCTTTATTACAATCAGAACCAATGAAAATGAACTGATCATGGACGTAGGTGGAGTATCTGAAAGCGTTACAAGTATTGAATTCAAAGTCACAATCAATGCGGCCTACAAGGTTTTTGCCAGGCCGGGTGTCGTGATAGTGAAAGCAAGCGGCGCAAGCGATGTCAGTCCGTCCAGGTTATGGGCGGGTGAATATAACCCTTATGATTTGAATGAGGATGGCGACACAAATATCCTGGATCTCCTTTATTTGAGCCAACTAATTAATGACGGGTGCAATTATGAGGAAACTGATGTAAACTTTGATGGCAGGGTTGATCTCCTGGACTTATTAACAGTTGCCCAGAATATGTATTAATCACGGAACCAGGCTTGCCGGCCCTGTTCCGGGGTGACCATGGTTGTAAGGGACGAGCCGGGCAGGCGGCGCCCGGACTTTTTTTCGGGGTAAAAACGGGGACGTTTATTGACACCTCCGGCGGATTGTTCGCCGGTTGTTTTACTTGTATAGCTTTTCCGGTTCGGGTGTAGTCTAAAGTAAGGATTGCCGTTTCCCGAACGAGCGTGCCTGGGAGGAATTTCTGCAAGGATATAGAAGTATTTAAAGGGTGATTGCTTAGATGAAAAAGAATGCGGATAAAAAAGACAAAAAAACGGCGATAAGACTTACCTGGGAGATCTGGACAGTTGTCATTCTGGGCGTAATAATCTTTGCGCTTCCCATTTCTGTGAACCACAAGTACCTGCTGGCTATTCCGCTCTACGGTCTTTTCCTTTTTTTCTACTACCGGGCCAAAAAACGTTCCTCACAGGACTGACAGCGCTGCCGGAAGATCCGGTTTCCGGCTAAATTCCAGTTGCCGCTGCAGCGAGTTTTTTAAGTATTGGTAAAGGGTTGGGAGCATGACGGACAAACGACTCGAAGAAGGGAAAAAGCGTCTGGAAAAGGATGCCTTTGCCAGGCTGCTGGGCATCGAATTAACTGAGATAAAACCCGGCTATGCCTGTGCGACATTGAAGGTAACTCCGGATTTATTGAACGGGGAGGGTCTTACCCACGGCGGTACTATCTTCGGTCTGGCTGATTTGGTGTTCGCCGCCGCCAGTAATTCACACGGTACCCTGGCCCTGGCTCTGAATGTTAACATCAGCTTTTTAAAAGCCACCAGGGCGGGCGCCGTGCTTACCGCCGTTGCCCGGGAAGAAAGCCTTACCAGAAAAACCGGCCTGTACCGGCTGGAGGTCAGGGACGAAAAGGGCGAGCTGGTTGCCCTGGCGGAAGGACTGGCCTATCGCCGGTCTTAGCGCGTTTACCCCCAAAAGCAAAAGAACCCTGGTTGTACCGGGGCCCATCCATTTTAAAACAGGTTTTTATGAGGCGATAACGTGGACGGTTCTGCAACGTATGTTTACGGTACTGTGAGAGCGGGGTTGTTCGGGTGGATTACGGATCCCGATCACGGGTACGGTTCGATTGTATCAGCCGCCCGCCTGTTCACAATTACCAGGTTGCATCTTAACCGTCATAAAGCGCCTTAGTCCGCATATTTACGGTCCTGCATATTCACGGTCCGTGGCTTTGACGATCCCCAAATTGTTGATTAAGCCGCGCTCTTTCATTTTGACCCAGAACGGAAGGGCGTACTCGTAGATTTCACTTACGTGGATTTTTTCATACTTCGGCCGCAGCATTTTTAAAGCCTGCTTGCCCATGCCTTGTTGCCGGGGGTTCATCCCTATGGTCAGAACCCGGATTTCAAAAAAGTTGTTGTTCGTTTTGAAGCCGATAATCCTGACGCCCCTGCTGAATCTGTAAATTGTCGCCCGCTTGTCTCCATAATAGCCTTCAGTTTCCCGCATCTCATGGAGCGTGTACATATCCTCCCCCTCCATAGTATTAATATTAAGAATATTATAACAAAATAGGCCAAAAAGAACAATAGGCCCTGCGTCAACTGAAGGATAAATCCGGGATTCAGAATCCTGAATCCCGGATTCCCGGATTAAGCAAGGGATAAGCCAGGGGATTCCCGAATCCCAATATAAATCAGAATATAAAACAGGAAATTTTGCATCCCAGTTTCAATTTATCAGAGGATAAACTGGGGACTTTGAACGGGGGCGTGACAATGGATTTCGACTTGATCGTCGTGGGGGGCGGCCCGGCGGGTATGCTGGGGGCGGCAGCGGCGGGGGCAAAGGGACTCAGGGTTGTTCTCCTGGAAAAGAATGACAGGCTGGGTAAAAAGCTTTCCCTCACCGGCAATGGAAGGTGTAATGTTACCAATTACGGTGATTTCGAAGATTATCAAAGCCACATCGTAACCAATAGGAAATTTCTGTACAGTGCCCTCCGCGCCTTTGACAACCGCCGCCTCACCGGATTGCTCCGGGAGCTGGGGGTGAGAATCAGGGTGGAGGACAGGGGCAGGGTGTTCCCCGCCTCAAACAGCGCCGGGGACGTCATCAAGGCGCTGCAAAAACACCTGGAGCAGAACCGGGTGGAGGTACGGTTTTGTTCCGAAGTGGTTCGCGTCCTGGCCGGGGACGGACGTGTGCGGGGCGTACTGCTTGGGGATAACGTCGGAGTATCCGGCAGGAACGTTTTAATCGCCACGGGGGGCGCGTCATACAGGTATACGGGCTCAACCGGTGACGGCCACCGGATGGCCCGGGAATTGGGGCATAGGGTTGCAGGTCCCGTTCCCGCCCTTATCCCCCTGGTTACCTGCGAACCCTGGGTCGGAGGCCTGCAGGGGCTGTCCCTGCAAGACGTTATGGCCCGGGTGGAGGATGGGAAAAGGATTGTGGCGGAGGGGCGCGGCGACCTGCTGTTCACCCATTTTGGTGTTTCCGGCCCCGTTATCCTGGATCTCAGCAGTTTTTTGACCAGACAGCCACATTTCCCGCTGAATTTAAAGGTGGACTTGCTGCATGGTTTAACCGGCCCGCAGGTGGAGGAACGGCTGCAGCGGCTTTTTGCGGAAAACCCGGGCAAATCCCTTAAAAATGCCCTGGGCGCAAGCCGCCTGGCGCCCCAAAGGATGGTTCCCGTCCTGCTGGAGCTGTCGGGGACCGGGGGAGGCAAGCAGGTGGATCAGGTTAACCGGAAAGAGCGCGGGCTGCTGGCCCGAGTTATGAAAAATCTGGCTTTAACTGTTTTGGGGACCCGTCCGCTCAACGAGGCTATTGTAACCGGCGGCGGAATCGATGTCCGGGAAATCAACCCCTCTACACTGGAGTCTAAAATCATGGCGGGGTTGTACTTTGCCGGTGAAATTCTGGATACAGACGCCCTCACCGGGGGCTACAACCTGCAAATTGCTTTTTCCACCGGTTATTTGAGCGGGGTAAGCGCCGCCCGGGAGCGGTAGCTGTCTTTCCCGCTCGCAAGTGTCACTTTAGCCTTGCGTATTTGAACGGGTTCGACGCTACCGAAGTGCAGTGCTATCTCTTCCGATTACGGGGTTTTCCTTCAACTACCCGTATTTAAACGGGGTCAAAGCCGCCTGAAGCGGCGGCCTTTTCTGTCTTTCCCGCTCGCAAGTTTAGTTTAACCTGACGGATTGAGCGGATTCAGTACTACCAGGAAGCAGCGCCGCCCGGAAGCAGTGCGGAAAGAAGGGTATAAAGAAGGGTATATTGAAGTATGATCGGCCCCGGATTGTTTAAATATGGTTAAACCCTGGAAATAACCCTTGACTTATGCCGGATTAATCGCAATAATACTATTAGGACAAGCTTAATAACATGACCAAGGGGAGTAGCCGCCGGTTTAACCGGAGCAGGGCCGACAGTACGGTAGTAATACCCGGTCCCTGCAACCTTGAAATGGTGTGGCAAGACCTTCGTGTTTTCAAGGACGGAAAATACGAAGGTCTTTTATATTTCTGCCCTTCGCCTTTTCCTTCCAGTATGGTGTTTTAGCCAGGCATCCCTTTATTGAGGAGGTAAAAAAATTGTACCTGGATCTACTTATCCTGGCGGCAGGTTTGCTCGTAATCCTGGCCGGCGCCAATATCTTCACCAACGGCATAGAATGGCTGGGGAAGAGGCTGAACCTCTCCGAAGGCGCTGTGGGCAGCGTCCTGGCAGCGGTGGGGACGGCTATGCCGGAAACAATGGTGCCCTTGATCGCAATTTTGTTCGGGCCCGGCGGAAATGCCCACGAGGTGGGCATCGGGGCTATCCTGGGCGCGCCCTTTATGCTGAGCACACTGGCCTTTGGGGTCGTGGGCGTCTCCAAGATGGTGTACTGCCGCTCCGGGGAAGATCGTTCCATTAACTGCAAACATTCCATCCTGATGAGGGATTTGAGGTTTTTCCTTTTGTTTTACGCTGCCGCCGTAGCAGCCGCTTTTATTCCTTCCCACACGCTAAAAGTGCCGGTGGCCCTGGCCCTGGTGGCAGGGTACATCTACTACGTGAAGAAAACCCTTAGGGATGGGGACGATCTATCGGAGGCAGATTTACCGCCCCTCACTTTCTGGAGGAAGGATCTTGAGCCGCCCCTGGCCGTAATCCTGGTCCAAATCGGCTTCAGCCTGGCCTTGATTGCCGGCGGGGCGAACTTCTTCGTAGGCGCCCTGAGTGAGCTGGCTGCCAGCATCATGGTTCCGGCCCTGCTTCTTTCCCTGATTATAACGCCGGTTGCCACCGAGCTGCCGGAGAAATTTAACAGCGTTATCTGGGTCAAGGGGGGCAAGGACACCCTGGCTATGGGCAATATTACCGGGGCAATGGTTTTTCAAAGTTCGATTCTACCCATGATCGGTATTCTTTTCACCCCCTGGCAGCTGTCCCCCCTGGCAGCCCTCAGCGCCGGCCTGGCCATGCTGTCAAGTCTTATTGTTTATTTCTTCGTGAAGAAGCAAAGGGTGCTGAAACCCCTGGTTATGATGTACCCAGTGGCCATCTATGGTATATTCTTGTTTTTGGTTATTACCACCATCATTTAAACATTATATTTAGGAAGGGGGGTGACAGGCTGCAAACACAAGGCGGATGGACTAAAATAATACAGAACAGTTAAGACTTTAATATAGGAGGTATGATGATTGAATAATTTTAAGGTTTTTCTTTTAATGGGCCTGCTCTCGGTAATTCTGGTCCTGATTGGCGGCGCTGTAGGAGGCCGGTCCGGGGCGATGCTGTTCTTCTTGATTTCCCTCGGAATGAATTTCTTCAGTTATTATTTCAGCGACAAAGTCGCCATTTCCATGACCCGTTCCCAGCCGGTATCCGAAAAGGAAGCGCCGGAGCTTTACAACATTGTCCGCGGACTGACCCAGCGGGCCGGTCTTCCGATGCCCCGGCTTTACGTAACTCCCTCGCCCCAGCCCAATGCTTTTGCCACCGGAAGAAACCCGGCCAATTCAGCTGTGGCCGTCACTGAGGGGCTGCTGCATCTTTTGAACCGTACCGAACTGGAAGGGGTGCTGGCCCACGAACTGGCGCACATCAAAAACAGGGACGTCCTGGTGGGCACTGTTGCCGCCACCTTTGCCGGGGCTATAGCCATGCTGGCGAACATTATCCAGTGGGGCGCCATCTTCGGCATGGGGCGCGACGATGAAGAAGGGGGCGCGGGTTTTCTCGGCGCCATCCTGCTGGCCGTCATCGCACCCATAGCGGCTATGATTATTCAGATGGCGATCTCCCGCTCCCGGGAATACGGCGCCGATGAAAGCGGCGCCCGCTTTGCGGGGAACACGGGCGGCCTGGCCAACGCCCTGCTTAAACTGGAAAGCAGCGCGCGCCGGATTCCCATGCAGGTGAATCCCGCGGCTTCCCATCTCTTTATTGTTAATCCCCTGTCCGGTCAGTCCCTGGCCCGGCTGTTCAGCACCCATCCCCCTATTTCGGACAGGGTAGAGCGTTTGAAGAAAATGAGAGTCTAGTATAGCGTAAACACTAATCCGTATTATCGCTTCAGGTCATATTCACGACAGAGCCTGCTAATAAGAGGCTTATTCATAATTCAAGAGTTAACACTGTACTAGAAATAGGAAAAGAAAAAAATGCAAGAAGGATATTTTAAACAGCTCGCCGCTATTGGGCGGGTTTTTTGTTTTGGAATGTAAATTGAACAAAAAGAAGAGCAAAGAAGGATTAGTTTACGGCATAGAAATCGTAAACGGCTTGGACGGAGTTATTCCGGATAATTAATGCTTATTTGGCCTGCATCAGCATCAATTTTTACCGTGTCACCGGTTTTTATTATTTTTGTTAATTCAACAGAAGGAAAGCTGTCCATCAGGGGGATATCCATGACCATTGCACACTCGGCAGTTATAGGATCAACCTGTTCGCATAAAATGGCCCGGGGGGCCTTTCCGTTTTTTCGGGCCAGGTAAGTAATGAAAGGGGCGATGGTTCCCCCTTTTCCAGTGGGAAAGACAATGACCTTGCCGGCAAGTGGCAGACCCGCCAAAGGGTGTCCTGCCATCGTCAATTCACCAGTTTTAGGGTTCATATCACCAATAAAGGAGAAGGGGGTTTCCAGAACCACCGCCGTGCCCGCAGCCATTCCCTTGTTAATTGCCCTGCCGCGGATTTTCATTTACCTCACCTCCGCGCAACCGCTGATTGCCGACTTAATACAGCCCACAATGTCATCAACAACTACACTGACTTTTCCCCTCTGGAAGGAGGTAATGTAATGAGCTGCTTTAAAGGAATTGGTTTTTACTACTTTTACGTCCCCCGGTAGAGGGGAACAGGGTACTGTTGCCATGCAGGTGCTGGATATTACACCGCCCGCGGTCTCAATTATTCCGGCGTAGCCCATCAGTTGGGCCAGTCGGTAGTTCTGTTCCGCGGTACCCAGCCAAAGCCGCTGATTATTCCCTATTTTTTTCCCGTCCAGCAATCCAGCAATGGACTTTATTTCCCCGATGGTACAGTGGGGGCATCCGATAATTACCAGGTCCACTTCGTCCCTTGATGCTTCCCGGAATTTTTGCCATGTGGCTAGAACTTCCTTTTCCCCGACTGTAACTACTTCATCTGGTTTTTTGCCGCCCAGCGCTGTTTGGGAGTCCGGCGCCTCCGGTGTTATTCCCGTTAAATGACAGATGCTCACCGATCCGCTGGTGGATAGGGGCGCCATTAAATATTTAAGCAGATCAAGACCATAATTACGGGGTATACCTTCAAAAACAACGTTGCGATTCCTGGCGATGGCTCCAATATGGTATCCTATGGCGCCAATTTGGCAGTCCGTTATAGTGTCAAAGTTGATCCCAATAAATTTTACCAGCACCTGGGCTTTGCGGTTTTCATCCAGGTGCATGCCCCAAAGGGGGGTCCTGCCCGTTAGGGCGGAGCATAGATTTATTACGGTTCCATCCCTATTGGTTCGTGCTCCAAGCAAGGAGTTGGCCATAATTTGGGCGCCCGTGCCAATCCAGGAAATTGACTCACCCCTTCGGGGCAGGTTCCCGGCTAACTGGGGCAGACAACTGTAGGTACGGTTAAAGCCAAGCCTTTTGTGTATTTCCGCCCTTTTTTCGGATACTGGCAGTTCTTCCCCGGCAAAATCCCTGTCTATTCCCATTGATTCATATTTGTCCGGACTAAAGGCTGACATTAATGGGTGCAAGGTTGTAAAAACGGCAACTTCCTCGACATCTTCGGCAAATTCTTTTAACAGCTCCAGTGGTTCCACCGGCATGGTATGGGCGGAAGTTATTTTAACCAATTTTTCGGCGCCAAAGGCGTTTCCGAACTTAACCAGTATTTTCATTGCCTTTTCTATACCTTTGCCGTAAACACCGGCAGCCATATCTTCTTCGCGTTTTGTTAAAAACAACTTCCACCTCTCCTTTATCCATGGCATGTACGAAATCCCCCCGGACAGCAGGGTCATATTTCCTGCCCTTCACCGGAAACGGCAGTATTAAAATATTCATACAAGGTGCGACATGCGGGGGATTATTTTCCTACCGTACTTCGTAGTTATCCATTACATTATGGATATGTACCCAATCCCCCACTTTGATATCAATTGAAGCTATCCCAATCACGTGACCATACTTAACTATTTCTCCGCCTTTTTTTATTTCCTGTATAGCTATTTTGTGACCGAAGGGAACATTATGATTTGATGCAAATGTTTTTTCTCTGTCACCGATTATTACATTAAAAACATCATTTTCATCTATATCCGCAACACTTGTTACAACATTGTCGTTGGGCACAATAAGTTTGGCGTACTTTTTTTTCATTGATATCAGCACCTCCCTTATTACATAACCGGGCCTTTAATAAGTATTTCCATCTGAGAATCAAAATTAAGTATTTCTGCCTTGGTCAACCTCCCGGATGCAACGTCCACTGCCAGCTCAAACAGCCTCTGCCCCGCTTGCTGGATGCTTTCAGCTTCCTCTATTACAGAGGAAACATCAATATCTATGTGGCTTCCCATAGTCAGATTTGTTTTAGCGTTACCGCAGACCTTTACTGCCGGAATTACCGGATGTCCGTTGGGGGCGCCCCGTCCCGTTGTGAACAGGATCAGTTGCGCCCCTCCTGCTGCCCCGCCGGTAAGGTTTTCAAAACCATGTCCCGGTGTGGCCATAATATGCCTGCCCGGTCCGCCGGGTCTTTCGCCGTAAAGCAGCGCGCTTTGAATCGGAACCATCTGCCCTTTGGCGTTAGCACCCAACGCTTTTTCCACCAGCGTAGTCAAACCGCCGGCAACATTACCGGCTGTCATCTGACAACCCCGCGTGTCTGCCCCAACTGCCAATCCTCTTTCATACAAATCCTTAACAAAGCCGACAATTTTATCACCCTCTTCCGGGTTAACGCACAGCTCTTTCAGGGCGTATTCTCCACCCATAATGTCACACACTTCACCCTGAATAAAGGTCCCGCCAATTTCTGTTAACATCCTGCATACTTCACCGACAACCAGGTTTGAGGACAATCCGGAAGTTGTGTCCGATGAGCCGCATTTTGTGCAAAACACCAGATTATTCAGACCTGTTTTCTCCCGCCTTATTTTACTGGCCTCTAAAACCATATCTGCAGCCATTTGAGCCCCTTTGCTGACCGTTTCCAGCATCCCGCCCAATTCATGTACCATTACTGCTTCCACTGGCTTTTTGGATTCCCTGATTCCTTCCAGCACTTCCTCGAGCTTCACCATCTCACACCCAAGCCCTATTAGTAACACCGCCGCACAATTTGGGTTTTTCCCCAAATTTACCAGGGTTCTCGTAACCTGTTCCGTGTCCAGGGGTGGGTGCAGGCATCCCTGATGGTGTGTTATTGACCTTGTTCCCCTGATAAGTTTTTCGATATGCAGCGCAACAGCATTAACACATCCCACTATGGGCATAAGTGCGACAAAATTTCTTGCTCCATATTGTCCGTCAGGCCTGGGGAATCCATAAAATTCCACGACAAAACACCCCTTTAATGTTTATTAAAAACTTTAGGCTCCCTTTGACTCCTCATGTATAAATTTGAAAAATATGCCCCAAATTAGGCTGGCCTCACCCCGGGGTGTTTCAAATGATAATTATAAAAACGAAAGTAGCTGTACAGCCTTTTCAGAAGTTAAAATCATATAATTTTGGTTTCGGAACGAAAACAAGGGTTATTTCTGGGGATTTGTTTGATAATTTAGGCTTGATCAGTTTGGACAGTTAAGATTGGGATAAAAGGTTGGTTTAATAGGACTATGCAGGGTGAGGTGCTGGTAATTACCGATTATAGTGTCGGTTGCCAGGTTAAATAGTCCAGTGGTGCTCGCAATTATTTCAGTATAAGGATAGACTAACCCTAACGGAAGTGACGTTGGAATACATCATCCCGGCGCCTTCATTATATATTAACGCAATTTTAGATGTCAATGGGTTTTCCCTTGCGGGCGGTTGCGCTGACAGCACACTGGATTACCTGCACGCCTGGCGCAAAATGTCCGATGGCCTGTCTGTAAAGTTTATTATCCTCGATCCCAAAGTTTTTTCGGCGATCTTTCAGCATGATGAGTAATTTATGCCGTGTTTAAATAACGGAATTTTGGTTCGGCTTAAATAATTTGCATGGCATAGGCGCAATTATTTTTGTCTATACTTGAAAGAGGTTTTCAACATTGTTGTAACGTTGCCGCGGCATTGTTGCCAGGATAAAACAGAGCGCCCGGCAGGGCGGCTGGAGGTAATTTGAAGAAGGACAGGCAAAACGAACGCTTGGAGGGAACGCCGGTGGCCCAGACCATATCTATCGGTTCCACCCAGCATATGGACCTTTTTAAGGCCAAACTGGGCTGTCAGCTGAAGCTGTGTGAAGAGGACGGATTAAAGATTTACCTGGAAGAAAGTCCGGCAGGGAAATTTACCTTTTTATCCTGCCGTATCTCCGATTGCCATGAGTGCAAACGTGCCCCGCAGGATGTCCAAAGCCTGTTTAAACACTACCTGGCCGATGTCATTTCAGATATTATCCTCAAGCATTGGGAGGATCCTCTCATCAAAGAAATCATCCGGGAAAATTATTTTTATTTTGGGGAAGAAGAGAAAAACACTATCTATCAGTACGCCCTGCGCCACATTAACCGGGAGGAGAGGGATTATCAGGACACTATTTACTGGCTGGGGCGCAAAAACAGGATTATTCAAAAGATCATGGATTATCTGGATGTTAATAACCGGATTAATATTGACGGCTTTATCCGCTTCCGGCTCAAGGAATACATCGGGGAACTGCGCGATGCCGCCGACAGGGCTGTTGACGAGTACCTGATGGAGCGGGAGTACCGGGAATTCATCCAGCTTTTAAAATATTTCGTGGAAGTACAGGAACCCCGCATGGATGTCGTGCATGTGGTTGTTGCCGGAAGCCATTTTAAACTTCTTGACGACCGGCTCCAGCCGGTTAAAAGCGAATACCTGGAAGGTTTTATCGTCAACATGGTGGACAGCGAAATAAATTACGAAGACCTTTTGATTAGCGCCTTAATTACCATCGCTCCCAAACAGGTAACGTTGCATTATAAAAGCCAGGAGAGGCACTCGACGACCCTGGACACAATCAGAAGCGTGTTCGAGGGCAGGGTCAGCGAGTGCAGGGGCTGCAGCCTCTGCCAAGAGCCCGGGGGCTTGAAATAGGCGCAAGCCGGGCTCGCAAGGTTAAACTGTTCCCGGATGAACCGGTTCTTTTTGGGTAAACCGGATCTTTACGGGTGAGCAGGGTCCCGCCCGGCACGATTGGATCATCCTGTAAGCACGGGATCCCTCTGGTTTGACCGGATCTTTTGGCAAGACGGGATCTGCCCTGGGAAAACCGGATCCCCCCCGGTTAAATAACAAGGGATATTTCCTTGCTCCCAAAGGGCTTTTCCGTAACCGATGGGCAATTTTATTTCTTTTGGGGGGTCTGGCCTTTTAAACGGGGCCATTTTTACTTTTGTTGACAAATAAGTTTTTAGTCAATATAATACTTTAGTAATAGTGTTAAACAGGCAAGGAAAAGGAAAAGTAGGTCCATACCGGTCTTCTCAGAGAAGGGCGCCCCGGCTGTAAGCGCCCCGGGACCAGGGGGATCCGAAAACCACCTTGGAGCCGCCGGCCGAAAAGAGAGTAGGCCGCGCCGGGGGCAGCCGTTAACTGCTTTTTGAGTGAGGGGGGATGTTTATACCTCCCTAACCAGAGTGGAACCGCGGAAAACTTCGTCTCTGACCAGATGTCAGGGGCGATTTAGTTTTTTAAAGGCCGGTCTTGTTTAAATCATGGTGTGGGGAGCCGCGGGTTTGTGTTTTGCTTCTGCTCAGTTCGCTGACTTGCCAGTGCGCTTATTTAGCTGACTCGCTGCAATGCTTTTCCGTTGCTCGAGTCACGATGCGTTTATTCGCCGGTTCGCTGTCATGCTTATTCGGGGATTTTGCGCTGATTTGCCGGTTTGCAGATATGCCTGTCTTTGCCGATTTGCCAATTCCCATGTTAACCGGTTCTCCTGTTCAGAGTTTACTGATACTTTATGCTGTTCAACGATGAAAGGATGTGTCGATTATGACGGAAAACAACGCGATTAAGGTGACCCTGCCCGATGGTTCGGCCAGGGAGTACCCGCCCGGTATTTCGCTGCTGGAGATAGCCAAAAGCATCAGCTCCCGTTTGGCCCGGGAAGCCCTGGCGGCCAAAGTCGACGGCAGGCCGGAGGACCTGGGGGCGCCCCTGAGCAGGGACGCGGCGGTGCAATTTCTTACCTTTGATGACGAAGAAGGCCGGCAGGTCTACCGCCACAGCACGGCCCACGTGATGGCCCAGGCGGTGCAGAGGCTTTTTCCGGGCACCGGACTGGCCATAGGGCCGGCCATTGCCGATGGATTTTATTACGATTTCGACCCGAAAGAATCTTTCACCCCGGCGGATCTGGCTAAAATAGAAAAAGAAATGGAAGCAATCATCAAGGCCGACCTGCCCTTTGAGCGCTTTGAACTTGCCCGGCCGGAAGCCCTGGCCTTTTTCGGGGACGCCAGCCAGAATTACAAGGTCGAGCTCATTGAAGACCTGCCGCCGGACGCACCCCTTTCCTGCTACCGTCAGGGTGATTTCACGGACCTGTGCCTGGGTCCCCACGTGCCCAGCACCGGCCGGCTGAAGTCGTTTAAGCTGATGAACCTGGCGGGCGCCTACTGGCGGGGCAGCGAGAAAAACAAGATGCTGCAGCGGATTTACGGGACCTCCTTCCCCAAAAAATCCCTGCTGGATGAGCATGTCTTCCGGATTGAGGAGGCCAGGCGCCGGGACCACCGCAAACTGGGGGCGGAGCTGGACCTCTTCAGCATCAGGGAAGAGGGGCCGGGGTTTCCCTTTTTCCATCCCAAGGGGATGGTCTTACGCAACGAACTGGAAAACTTCTGGCGGGAGGAGCACAGAAAAAGGGGCTACCAGGAGATCCGCACGCCTATTATCCTTAGCCGGCATCTCTGGGAACAGTCGGGTCACTGGGACCACTACCGGGAGAACATGTATTTTACAACCATTGACGAGGCCGATTTTGCAGTCAAGCCCATGAACTGCCCCGGCGGCATGCTTATTTACAAGAGCAGGCCCCACAGTTACCGGGAACTGCCCATCCGCCTGGCCGAACTGGGCCTGGTCCACAGGCACGAGCTTTCCGGCGTCCTGCACGGGCTTATGAGGGTGCGCTGCTTTACCCAGGATGACGCCCATATCTTCATGCTGCCTTCCCAGGTTAAAGATGAAATTACCGGGGTTATCGATCTGGTGAGCGATTTTTATAAGGTGTTCGGCTTTTCCTACCACGTGGAGCTTTCCACCCGGCCGGAAAAGGCCATGGGCTCCCCTGAAACCTGGGAGTTGGCCACCAAAGAGTTAAAAGATGCCCTGGAGGCCAGGGGACTTGACTACAAAATTAACGAAGGCGACGGCGCCTTTTACGGGCCGAAAATCGACTTCCACCTGGAGGATTCCCTGGGACGCACCTGGCAGTGCGGCACGATTCAGCTTGATTTTCAAATGCCAGGACTATTTGATTTAAGCTACATCGGCGAAGACGGCCAGAAACACCGGCCCGTGACCATCCACCGGGTGGTTTTCGGCAGTATCGAACGCTTCATCGGCATCCTCACCGAGCACTTCGCTGGCGCTTTCCCGGTCTGGCTGGCCCCCGTGCAGGTCCGGGTGCTGCCCATTACGGACCGCCAGGCCGGTTACGCCCAAAAAGTTCTTGACCGCCTGGACGAAAAAGGAATCAGGGCGGAGCTGGACGCCCGGAATGAGAAGGTCAGTTACAAGATTCGCGAGGCCCAGGCCCAGAAAATCCCCTACATGCTAGTGGTCGGGGACAAGGAAGTGGAGCAGGAGGCCGTAGCCGTGCGCCACCGGTCCAGGGGAGACCTGGGCGCCGTGCCGCTGGCCGGGTTTGAGGAGCAGCTTTTAAAGGAAATCCGGGAGAAGGAAGTATCCTAGAAAGCCCCACCTGGGATTGAAAAGCCAGCGGGTTTTTTCTGATAGTTCACTGCATCGGCTATGGATCCCCCCATACATTCTTTTGGGTTTACCTGTTAAGTGGGCGCAAGTGCACAAATACGGGCATACGTGCATATGATCGAATTAACGCAAATTGTGGTTCGATCTAAGAATTCAAGCAAATACTGCAGTGCATTAGCTTGTTAAAGTAATAGTAAGTTATTAAATGCAATGTAACTTTTTAATAAAAATTTAACATTATGCAACAATCTTCAGTATTGATCACCTGGGAAACTTATGGTAAGCTAATCTTAAGCTACAGTAATGGAATAACATATCGCCAGGGCTAACCCGCCGAAAGGCGGGGTCGCAAAGCCACGGGCCTAAAGCGCGAAAGCAAAGGCGGCCGGGTTGCTACAACAAAAATAGCAGCGCGGCCGTTTTTAGTTAAGAAAATTCTTTTGGCAACCCGGAATCTGACCGTTGTCACCTTTTTAAGGGAATGTTGCAGTACGAATGAGAAGAGGTGCGGAAAACAGTTTTGAAAAAAGCCATAAAGTATGCCGGTATTTTTGTCTCTGTGTTACTGGTCCTGGTTTTAGTTGTTAACGTAACAATTATCGTAAAGTCCTATATCCATCCCGACAGGGTCCCCGATTTCCTGGGCTACAAACCCTTTATCGTCCTCTCCGGCTCCATGGAACCGGCGATTCATGCGGGGGACCTCATTATTACCAGGGTAACAGAGCCGGAACATATTGCCGAAGGAGATATAATCGCTTTTCGGGCTGATAAAAATGTTATAGTAACCCACAGGGTTACAGATGTCCAGACAGGAGAAGGTTTGACCTTCCCTTAATATACTTCAATTATCTTTTAATATCTTCATAAATCTTATAATTTCACTTTGTGTCCAGATAGCTCATCTCTTGATATTTACATCAATGTGTAATATTGGATAGCAATGTGTAACCTTAC